>OGOJ01000011.1_pt1 | contig 152941 bp, 118 predicted proteins | sample 1552601 | NCBI WGS metagenome assembly OGOJ01 (sample SAMEA2580184, study PRJEB22360) | human gut metagenome | biome: human gut; feature: human-associated habitat; material: faeces | place: Denmark | collected 2008/2010
TGCAAATTCTCAGCATATCATTGACTGACAAAACCCACTTGCGTGACCTGTTCGACAAGACTAATTTCAATGATGCCAAAGATCTAAATGATCCCCTGATTCCGGGGCTATTTGATTAATTATTATTTAACTCGTCCCATTTTAACGGGACACTAATGAGTCCTGTCTGTTTCCTGCAGAACTTTTCCTTTTTCACTTTTCATGTTTCACTCAAAAGCAAAGCTCCGATTAAAATTCCTCCGGCTTGATGAGCACATACATCATATAACCGAACATCACTACACTTAAAATAAATAATGCTGTAAACATATTGTTCCTCCTTTTTTAAATCTTTTCGAACCAGTCGACACACTTAAAGAAAAACCAATACATCAGTGCTCCCACGGCACAAAGAAATACAAATGATAAAATTTCCATAACTCATCGCTTTTAAATTATAATTTCTCGTTCCCCGCTATGCCAAAGTTATGCCATAAACACTCATCAATTTAATAACACACTATATATCAACACATTATTTATCATCTTCCGATTCTAGACAAAAAAAATGACCTTTTCAAAATGGAAAGGTCATTTCTAAAATGAAAAGCGATATCTACAAGTTTATTCTTCCGGAAGGCGATCTATTTTTTCCGGGTCCGGTTCATACAGGGTAAAATATGTGACCCATAATCCACGATAACTCCCTCTTTATCGATTAAATACGGATTCCAGCAACTTTCTTTGTTTTATATTTCCGGAGCAGAGATGCACGTAATATCGGCAAGGTTACGTGTTCGTCGAAATATTCAGCTTAGCAAAATCCAATTCGATATGCAAACTGTCTCCCGGACATATCAACAGATCAGGGATAAAGGTCGCTATCGAAATATTGTGTGAAAACGAAAAGTAAAAGTGTGATCGGGCCAGCCCGATCCCCGCTACGACCACCAAAGGTACTCGCTGCTTCCCATCGATTTTATCCCCTCTTCCCTCTATCTTATTCCGTACTCCTCGATTTTACGATAAAGTGTTGTCAGGCCGATGTGCATCAAACGGGCAGCCTCGGTCTTGTTTCCTCCGGTATATTGCAATACTTTCCGTATATGTGCTTTTTCCACCTGGGCCAGGTCGAATTCAGAATAACCTTTTCCGCCTTCACTTTCCAAGACCGACTGCTGAATATCGAAAGGCAAATCGCTTACGGTCAATACTGCACCATCGGCAATGATCATACTTCGTTCGATCACATTACGTAATTCCCTGACATTTCCTTTCCAGACATGCTTTTTCAAGGTTTCCAAATATTCAGGTGTAATTTCTTCTATCTTTTTCCCCACACCCGGTCCGAACATTTTCACGAAAGCCCGGACATACAATTCGATATCTTCCATTCGTTCACGCAGAGGGGGTAGTTGAATCCGAAAAACGGACAAACGGTAATACAAATCCTCACGGAAATGCCCGGCCTCGATCTCTTTCTGCAGGTCTCGGTTCGTAGCAGCTATAATTCTGACATTTACTTTAATAGGACGGGTATCCCCTACTTTTATGAACTCGCCGCTTTCCAGCACCCGTAGTAATTTCGCCTGTAAATCGAAAGCCATTTCACCGATCTCATCGAGAAAGATCGTTCCCTGATCGGCTTCCTCAAACAGTCCTTTCTTTTCCTTCAAAGCCCCGGTAAAGGCCCCCGCTTTATGGCCGAAGATCTCACTCTCGAGTAGTTCTTTGCTAAAAGCCGAACAATTGACCGCCACAAACGACTTACCCGCCCGGCTACTGTGCTGATGTATGGCCTGAGCAAAGACTTCTTTGCCGGTTCCTGTCTCACCGGTCAGTAATACAGGTACATCCGTTACAGAAACTTTTCTGGCCAACTCTATAGCCATCCGAATAGGCTTCGATTTCCCGAGAATTGACTCAAAAGAATACTTTTGTCCGACCTGTTTCTCCAATTGTTGTAAACGCCTGGCCATCTCTACTTTTTCCATAGCACGGCTGAGCAAAGGAATAATTTTATTATTGTCGTCTCCTTTGGTTATATAATCGAATGCACCATTTTTTATCGCTTGTACTCCATCCGGGATATTCCCATGAGCGGTCAGCAGGATAATCTCAGTCAAAGGTCCGAGCCGCTTCATTTCCGTTATAAGATCGACACCACTTCCATCCGGTAATCGGACATCACAGATGATCACATCAGGATTTTGCTGTTCCACTTGTTTCAATCCAGCCTTACAACTATCGGCCTGAATGACTTCATAACCTTCCAATCCAATAATACGGGCCAATAACCCCCGTAACTGATTTTCATCATCAATGATTAACACCTTACCCATTATACCTAAAATTAAATCGGTCTACAAACTTTATGAACTTTAAGCGACGAAAGAGCAACTTTAAGAACATTATAAATTAATTATACCTACTTTTGTCTGTAAAAGTAAAAAGTAAAAGACAAATGCCCAAAGGTTTGACCGGAAAATCCTAAATTTGCCACATGGATTCATTGATCGATTTAGGATATTGGGGATTATTTATCGGCTCTTTTCTGGCTTCTACCCTCATTCCGATGAGTGCGGATGTATTGTTGGTGGGAATCCTGGCTCTAGGCGGAAATGTATGGGCCTGCCTGGTTATCGCTACAATCGGTAACTGGCTGGGAGGACTCACTTCATACTGGATTGGTTGGCTGGGCCGCTGGGAATGGATCGAACGCTGGCTGAAGGTGAAAGAAGAAAAACTCCTCCGTCAGAAAAAAAACATAGACCGTTATGGAGTATGGCTGGCCCTGTTTACCTGGCTTCCGCTTATCGGCGACTTATTGGCCGTTGCCCTGGGATTTTACAAAACCAAACCTTATGTCTCAGCCATCTACATGTTAATCGGCCGTTTCGCCCGCTTTCTGCTTTGGACTTGGCTCTACCTGCAATATGGAGAACGATTTTTCTAAACTTTCCCTCTCTATCGCCCCCTTTCACTATTTCCCCTATTTTTCTGTTCTCTCACCGTTTTATCTGCCGTCACCGTCCCAACAACTTTCCTTCCCCCTTTACGTATTTGTAAAAGCATGATCAAACCTCTACAAATGGGACATGATTTAATCATATTAGCGACCACCGAATTTTGGGAGCATTATGGCTATTTAGGATTATTTGCCGGTTCGCTTTTGTCTGCACTTTTTATTCCTTTAGGTGCAGACCTATTATATGTAAGCATGTTGGCCATGGGATTCAACCCCTGGATCTGTCTTTTCATAGCGACAACCGGTGGTTGGATCGGAGGATTGGTGATTTATGGAGTCGGTTATGCCGGCAATGCCACCCGGATACGGAAATTATTCCATATCAAAGAAGAACAATTGCTGAAGCAGAAAAATAAAATCGAAAAATACGGAGGCCTGATGGCACTCTTGGTCTGGATTCCCGTTATCGGCGACATTTCGAATGTGGCACTCGGCTTCTATAAGACGAAACGAACACATACCTTTATCCTGATGTTTATCGGCAGGATGTGCCGCTTTCTGCTATGGACGCTATTATTCCTGATCTTTTCAAGCCGTTTTATCCAATTTTTCGATAAACTCTGATTTCCGGTCAAAAACTACCGATCAAAGAAGTCAGATTAGAGGTAAATAAGCGAACGGCTATTGCCAACAAGATTATACCGAATAATTTACGCATTACGTACACTCCGCTCTTACCGAACAGACGTTCTACATAATACACATAGCGCAATACCAGATACACCAATGCCATATTCATCGCGACAGCGATGATAATATTGAAAATATGATATTCCGCCCGCAACGACAACAAAGTGGTAAACGAAGCAGCCCCGGCAATCAAAGGAAATACCAGCGGAACGATCGTAGCCGACCCGCAAGGACTATCGTTTTTAAATATCTCGACACCGAAGATCATCTCTACCGCCAAAACCAAAAGCACCAAAGCTCCGGCAACGGCAAAAGAAGAAATATCGACATTGAATAATCCCAATAATGCCTTCCCGATAAACAAAAAAGCTACTAATATAACAAAAGAAACAATAGCTGCCTTTCCGGCCTCTATTTTCTGATTCTTTTCACGCAAACTAATGATAATCGGAATAGCTCCCAGAATATCGATTACAGCAAACAGTACCATAAAAGCACTGATAATTTCTTTAAAGTTAAAATAAATGCCCATTGTGTATATTTTTATCAGCAAAAGAGTTGTTTTGTTTAAAATAAAACAATCAACCCATTTGTAGTTAAATTTGAGACAACAAAAATACTACTTTCTAAAGAAAAAACAGGTACTTTTCCGATAAATTTTAATTCCGGATTCCGGGACGGACCTTTCATTCCGTTTTCGGTCCGTTTCTCTTTTTTCTTCCTACAGCAAGTTAATTTTTATCCGCTGTAACAGTCTCCATTTCAGCTTTACTCCGGCTACCGGTTACCAGATAGACCCCTCCGAATATCAAAGCTACTGAAATGATTTTCACAAAATTAAAAGTATCCATTCCCCAACACACAGCAACAATACTAGCCACCAAAGGCTGAACATAATTATACATACCGGCAACAGTCGGGCGTAGATTTTTTTGCCCGATGACTATCAACACATAACTAATAAAAGTACTCCCCACCACGATAAATATCAATGCTCCGATTTCAGTGCTTTGCAAACTCTTCCACCCTGTATGGAGCAAATCATGATAAGAGAAGGGCAAAGCACAAATAAAAGCATAGGTAAACATCCATTTCATGATGGTAATCAAGGAATATTTATTCACAAAATTTTTAAATAACACAAAATAAAGAGCGTAACTTAATTGTGCCAACAACACCAATAAATCCCCCCAGATATAATGATTTCCAGCCGCTTTAACCTCCGAAACCTGATGGCTCCCTAAAATCAGCAACAACGCCCCGGTAGCTCCGACTGCAATCCCCAGTACTTTTTTTCCTGTAATCGGTTCTTTCAAATAAATCGCCGCTAAAACCATGGCGAGCAAAGGCATACTGGTGGTGATGATGGACGCATCTACCGGAGAAGTCATTCCCACCCCGAAAATAAAACATCCCTGATTAAAAACAATAGCCAGGAGAGATGCCCCCAACAATTTTAATAGATCTTTAGGAGTCACCCGTTCAGGTTTCTGAAAGAATGAAGCGATCCAAAATAACACCATAGCCCCCGTAATCCTCAGATCAGTTACAACGAGAGGAGTAACCGCACCTCCTACCATTACAAATTTTGCCATGGGAGACATCAATCCCCACATCACATTAGCCCCCAACATCGAGCCATGTCCTTTCAGTTTCATCAGATTCATATCGGAATGAATTAAATACAAAAAAGAACCGACTTCAGTCAGTTCTTTTGAGTGTAGCGCTAAGGGGAATCGAACCCCTGTTTTAAGAATGAGAATCTTACGTCCTAACCCCTAGACGATAGCGCCATTTCGAGTATTTTAAAAAAGCCTGCTTTTGCAGACTTTCCCCAGAGCTGTTAGTGAGATTTGAACTCACGACCTCTTCCTTACCAAGGACAATTCCATCACGCCAGACACCCACTAATATGCTATATAACAACACATTAGTTTCAGAACAAACAATAATGGTTACAAATTGGTAACAAAATTAGTATTTATGCCAATATGTCAGTGCAAATTAAACAAATTAATTATCTAAAAATCTATGTCGCACTTCACCCTATTTATTTCTTAATATAAATTCCCTGAAATGCGATTGGTAAAATTCTCTTCTAAAGAGGACTTTTCCGATGGTTTTAGCTGGTGTCCATAATGATTGATTTAAATTGAAAACTCCCGGTACTGAGCCGGGAGTGTAAGGTTAAACTTTTTATTCATAAAAAGGTATCTCCTCTGCCAGATTAGGGGAAGTTATCATATCCTTCAACAAGTACATAATATTTTAATAATTCATTAGTTTATAATTCTTTAATTAATTATATTTTATCAATATATATTAATATTTACTTATTATTTCACAAACATCCTATTTCAAAAGTAATTATTAATAATATTCATTAGAAACTGTCCAGCCTTTTACTTTAGCAAGTGTAGTATCCCATTTATCAGTATCTATCCAGAGATTTCCATAGGTATCGGGTAAACTAGAGCAAAGAATATTAACAGATTCTTGAGTAAATTTATTTCCTCGACAATCCAATTCTTGTAAACTTGTACATCCTTGTATATAAAGAGCTGTTAGCTGATTGTAAGAACAATCTAATGTATTCAAATTCGAACATCCACTAACTTCAAGAGAAGTTAACTGACTACCACTACAGTTTAATGTTTTCAGATTTACAAATTCTTTAACATTAAGAGAAGTTAATTTTCTTCTTTCACATGATAAAACCTGCAAATTTGGACAAGCAAAGATATTCAAAGTTAACTGAGGACAAGCATTAGCCCCCCAATCGCTGACATTACCACAATAGATAATCTCCAAATTCGGACAACTACTAATTCTGATATTTTCAACAATATAACTACCTAGCTGCAACTTCCTTAAACTAGTACATTTATCAACATTTATAGATTTTACCCCACCCATTTGTACAACATTCAATGAGTAACATCCTGTTTCCCTTATAGTTATTACATAATCACCATCCTGCGGATATGAATGAGATTTCGAAACCATATCAAATTTTTCTGGTATGGATCCGTCTCCCCAATCAATAATCCCAGTCCCAATACCGTGGGTTTCAAGCTCAACAGCCAAGCTAGACCCATTTTCAGTTGAAAAACACATCGTGATGCTTCCTTCTAATTCAGGATCATCTGTATCATCCTTTGAACATGCAGTAAAAGCAATAGCGCACATAGCTATCAATAAAATGTAAATCTGTTTCATATCAATATTATTTATAATAATTCATTTTCTATTTTTAATTCTGTTTTTCGTTCTTGGTTTTCTTCATTAGGTTCAGCATAGACAATTAATCGTAATTTCCTTTTCCTCCCCTTTTGATTTGAATATCAATTCAGTAAGAGAAGATAAAATGTAATCGGGTTCAGAGTTGTCTGATTTATCATCACTACAACTTAATGTAAGGAAAGTAATAGAAATGATTACTAGATATGTAAAAATCTTTTTCATGTTTTTTGATCTGAATTGTTTGTAAAGTATCTATGATGATCATTTGATTTCCCAGCTTAACACACAGAAATCTGGTTGAATAGCCCTTTTTCTATTGTGTAAATATATCATTTGGCCCATGTAATCCAGTTTGAATATTTTATTTAATCCGACTGATAAGTTCATAAAATTTTCCATTCTTTCAATTTTAGCGTCTTCAATATAAGACGAAGTACTGACCAGTACAAAATAAGTTTTGCAGGAAGAGTGTGTTTGATGTGCTTTATGCAATTTGCCAAAATCTTTCCGTATTTCTGCAATATCAGATTTCCTGATCGGTTTAAAATATTTTTTAAACTCGTATATGAGATAAGGTTTCCCTTTATGGTACACGATTAGATCACTTCTGTTTTCATGTTCTTTATCACTGGTGTAATCTCTTTGTCTCTTACTATTGAATTTTTCAATAATTCGATCTCTAATATCGGTTTCTTGAATATTTCCTTGTTTTTGTAATAACTCTTGGGTAGCCTCGACAGCCCAATCTATGATTTGTCTATGTTCCATAATATGTATTTTATTATAAATGAGTTATCTTCCCATTATCAATATTGACCTTAAATTGTCTTTTTTTCTCTCCACTATAATAAGTAATCTCAATAATATAAGTCCAAAAACACTCTTCCTTATAATTAAAAAAACTCAATAAAATATACTAAAAACTGCATTATAGTATCTATACCACTCGGAGTAGGACAAGTTATTTGAGCAATGACGCATCCTGATATATCAGCTATAATCGTATTCAGAGTACCTTTTCCTTGAGTATCATCCAGTAAAGTAAATGAGTAAACCTGCTTCTAAAAGAAATAAATTTTAACAACTCAGAACTTTTCATTTCATATTGTATTAGGATTCTATATATTTTAGTAAGTGCCATTCTTTTTCATTATATCCATGCCCTAATTCATGCAAGATATCTATAAATTCTCTCTTACTTTCCTTCAGATTCATGTCACGGATTTCTAAATTTCCAATATCAACGCATTGAATCATTTGCAGTAATAACTCTTTTATTACCTCAAAATTTTTAATAGGGTAATTCACGTTTCCGATGCAAAATATCAATTCCAACTTGGTCCATTATCTGTTGATTCACTTTGGGATTCCAGTTTAAATTGATGATATGGTCTCCGACCTGAGGTGTTGTACAAATAGGATCTGTCATAATTCTGTATTTATAAAATGTTCTATAATTAATGTGTACAATGATGATCAATATTTAGCGTTCCATCTCCCCAGTCTATTTCAAATTGGATAGGTTTCGAACTTCTTGTTTCTGAAAATCTGAACTCAATTTCTTGAGTTGGTTTAGTAGTTTTTACTTTCAATGTAATTGTATCCATGTCTATAAGTTTTTAAAATTCCTACTCCCAACATTTAAAGTATAGGAGTAGAAATGATGAATTATTCTTGCGGAATTTGTGAACATTCTCCGTTTAAAAGTTGGTATTTTGTCGGGTTGTAGCCATTGTCATTTACATAAAAAGTGCCACTCATATTTTGTACTACATTTTTGAGAACACAGAAATCATATAATTTGGAGCACGTTGTAATTGATATATCATTAAGTGATTCAATATTTTTAAGGGCATCTATATTATTTAATGAACTACAACCTTTTATAGTTAATTTATCTCCTATGTTTGTGAGATTCTCTAATCCTTCAAAAGATTCTAAAACCCTTGCCTTCACCTCAAAATCTCCTCCGATACTTTTTAAACTACTTAAGCCTTTAAAAGAGGATAAAGCATTTAAAGAAGACTCGTTATCAATTATTTTAAAATTCCCTCCTATTGTCTCCAGACTCTCTAATCCTTCAAAAGATTCTAAAGAATAAGGAAGCCTCACTTCAAAATCTCCTCCAATCTCAGTAAGCTTATCTATTCCCTCATATGAAGTTATACAAGCCTCCCAGGTAATAAAATTTCCAGTAATTTTCTTTAAATTATATAATCCGTCAAGGCTTGTTAGACTCTGACAGTTAATCGTCAAATTTCCATCTATTTCTGTAAGTAAATTATCTAATTTTTGCAAAGTGCGAATGTTATATTGTACAATAATATTACCTATAACCTTGGTATATCCTGCTGTCTGGAAATCAATTAAATCCTGTTCTGTTTCAAAACTAATGTCTCCTGTATATGTACCTTTTGCTGCCTGAGTCACTTGTACTGTATCAGACAAAGTGCTATTTTTATCTTTTATAAAAACTTGAGCTGAACGCACATCATAGGTCGTATTGGGTTTTATTTCAAGATTAATCATACTCTTAGTAAGTGCCTTAGATTGCGGCATCTGTTCTATCCATTCTTGTACTGTCTTAGGTATAATTATCTCATAGTCAATATTACTCTGAACCTCAATAGAAATTTGTTCACCTCCTGCGAGCACTTCATATTGTTTTTGAGATAAAATAAGTGCATTTTGTTGTAATTGATTGATATATAAAGTATCACAAAGAGAACTGTTTTTATCTTTTATAAAAACCTGGGCTGAACGATTATCATAAGTAGTATTTTCTTCTATTTCGAAATAAATTTTATCAGTCCGGATGGCTTTTGTTTCGAGTAACTTAATCCAATGCGATGCGGAACTGGGAATAGAAATGGAGTAATTTACATTCGATTTCAATTCCACTTCAATAGATTTTTTTGCAGATGAAATGTTGTAAGTGTCTTTACTCAGAATAAGTATCCTTGCGGCAGTTTGATAAATATGGACTGTATCTTTCAAAGAGTTACCATTAAACACTATATATCCTTCCCGTTTTTCGTATTCCTTGTTTTCTAAAATCGTAAATGTAAAATTCTTTACAGTAATAGCTTTAGTTTCAGGTTCGTGTTTTATCCAATTTTGAAATTGGGATGGAATGGAAACCTCATATTGAATATTACTTTTCACTTCAACAGTCACATTTCCACCTTCTTCCGGTATATCGAATTTATCCTTGCTTAAAATAATAGCATCACCATCTTTTTGTGTTACAGTCAGAACTTTTGTTATATTTCCGGCTTTAATTGTCAAGTTCGTATTCCTGTCTTCCATTTCACTGTAAACCCCTACCGTCACAATTATTTTGCTATTACCATTTCCTTGATTCACAGTCGTTTTACACCATTCACTTTCGTTTGTGATAGTCCAATCAGAATTACAATAAATAGTAAATTCTTTCTCTCCTCCCTCAGCCTCAAACACAAGATCTGAAACTGAAATATCAAGCGTAACATTAGTTGGGGTATCGGGATTATCAGGATCGTCAGGGTCATCTATAGAGCCATCACTTTTACTACAACTCCAAAGAGTGCAGGATAACATCATTAATAGGTAAAATAGTCTTTTCATAACTGTTTGTTTATAAATGAATTATTGTAAATTATTTCCCACCTCTTTTATAAAATCAGGCTTTTCGTTCAACTGGAGATAATCTTCAGTTAATCGATAAGTATCCTCTACAGGAATCTTAATAATAGCAACCAAATTTTTCTTCCAATCATGTCGGCTTTTGTCTCTATGACTATCCGTTAGTATATTCAAGCCTATAGAATAAGCTTCCTGAAAATGAGGTCTCAAAATATTAGGAGGACAATGGTATAATAAAGGAACATTAATAAGATTAGGTTTGCATTTGTATAAAATTTGTCTTCCTTTCAAATGGGGAAATCCAAATACAGCAATATAGCATTGATTTGAAACGCCTTCACAACCAAATGAATAAGCTACTTGTAAAGAATGAGTCAAATCTAAAAAGGGAGTACTAGCCAAGTTATAATGTTGTATGATACTATAAAAAAGGCTAGGCTGTAAGGTTTTGGCTGGCAAATATTTTGAAGGGAATTTATCTTTTAACAAACTTTCCGCCTTCTCCAATTTCTTGTATCGTTCCTTATATTCATTCGATTGTAGATTTGAATTTTCATCAGTCCCCCGAAATATTGACGGGTAAAATGAATATTGTTTGTTTTTATTAAGATACAGTTTGTTTTGACCTCGATATAATAACAGACGTTTTCGATTGCTAAAATGCAAATGCGCAACAATTTTAACCAAATTCGTAAAGGAATCCACTTCATAAAATTTTGCCTGATTAGGCATATGTTCATCTTCCTTTATCCTACAAAAAGATGAAATATCCTCAACTTCCGGATGTTCGAAGTTCATAATCAGTCTATTTAGCACCCCAGATTCCCCAGACAGGTAAGTTAATTGCATAAAAAAGCGTGGGAACTGTTAGAATTATCGTAACTGAGGGTCTGGACTCCCTACTCTATTGATAAAACGACACCCCACGCTAAACCAGAATATATACGAAAAGTAAATATATGGCAAGCATGAACGTTTGTATCGTCTATCCTAATAGAGTTGAAATTGTCCAGATTCCAGTTACAGGATAAAACTAAACGCTTCTATTTAAAACAATATGTCCGTTGCTAAATTACTCTAACAACGGAACAAATGTAATCAATTTTTAGCATTTCACAAACGCTCATACGGGGTGTCGTAGGCCAAAAATAAATCTTTATTCACAAATCACCGCATTCATAAAATAATTCCTTCATCCGCAAAGCTGAAATAAGTATCCTCAGAAATAATCAGGTGATCCAGGAGCCTTATATCTAAAATCTTACCTGCTCCGACTATTTTCTTCGTCAACTCTTCATCCGGTTTACTGGGATGTAAAACACCTGTCGGATGATTATGTACCAAAATAAAACCTGTTGCGTGTGCCATCAGGGCCGTCTGGTATATAATCCTTACATCGACAAAAGCATGCTCCAAACCTCCCTTCGAGACCTGCGACGAACCGATTATTTGCATGCACGAATTTAATAAAATCATCCAAACTTCTTCATGATGGGACATAAAAGATTTAAAAAATTCTTCGATATAAAGAAAAGCATCACGGGAACACCTTATTTCAGACGATAATTCCAGGCTTTTACGGGGTTTATAAACCACCTCCACTTCCTGAAAAAAATGGGTATTGGGTTCGATTCCCGCTGTTACCGATCCGTCATAAAAGTTATTTTCCATCATTTTTGAGTTAAATTTAATGATTAATGAAAGAGAGAAACTGTTTTCAATGGGGCAACCCCAGGGCGTAGGGAAGGGAATAATCCCCGTATATCTGAAATTATATTATAAAATTTTTTTTCTGATCAGGTATTTAAAAAGTACCTTTACCCGGAGCTCCATATTGACAGGTATAAAAAAAGCCTCCCGTTCATTTCCGGACGGAAGGCAAAAAAGAGTATTACGAATATATAGGGAATGACGGATTTTTAGTAGTTAAATATAAAATGCCTGAATTTAAGACGGCTACTATCCGGATATAAAAAAAGGATCTGATCCTTAACACAGATCAGATCCTCCATGAATCAGAGACAGATATGTATTTCTTCCCTCTCTTTATTCTTCAAATAATTATCCATCAACTTACATAAATTCTCCGCCATTCTTTTCAATTCGGCTTCATTGAAGTATTCCACCTCGGTGTGGTAAACTTCTGTGATTTTCCACGGCACAAATGTTGTGGATGTTTTTTTGGGTTTAAGTTCTCGTTTTTTCATAGGTTCATATTTAAAATGCAGAAATTATTTCATAACCCATTTTACGGGTATCGGAAAACTTGATTCTCTTAGTTTCAAATAATAAATTGAAATATTCCACTGCTGTATTATGTTTCTGATCAGGCAGACCGACCTCACGCCTCAAACTATTGATTTTCTGTTCGATTTCTTCACCGCTGATCCTCATTCCGATTTCAAAATTCTGGAGCAATAATTGTCTGTAAAGCCGCATCGTTACATCAGGACTGTATTTGACCATACAGATATCTCTGGTTCTGTTCATTTTTTCCGTATTTCCCATATTCTCTTCCAGAATATCCCGTATCTTTTCATCAGAAAGACCCAGGTATTTAAATTCTTCGTAATATTCCCGTATTTTCCGGTGTAACGCATTTTTGACTGGCGCATTGAATGCTTCAAAGTTTAATGTTTGAGGCTGGAGGAAGTAGGTATAGAATTGTTCTACAGCGATTTTGATATCCTCTTTTGTATATTTTATCATTTTTTCTTTTTTTAAGTTATTATTTATTACCAAATTAATTTTAACTCCCGAGGTATGTAAACCGATACCATATTCCGAAAGGACATGTTTCAGGTTAAAAAGATTCCCGTACAGTTCGTTATTGATCTTCTGATAAACGGTATAACTGATCAGGTGGTGGTTGATATAGTATTCAGTATAAATAAACTTCTGAAAAGCAGATGTTTCAAAGTACTGATTGAATTTTAATTTCCTGTAGTCGGTATTCCGCATCTTCTCCATTAACTTCATTGTTTCCCGGGTATAGTTATCTGTAAGCGTTTTATTCACCTCCTGCAGCCCGAAGGGATGATCTTCCCCGCATTCACTGTTCACCAGAAAATAAGCTTTCATACCGGGAAGATCCCGGAAACGGTTCATCATTTGCACAATATCGGTATAGGAGTGCTTATTTTTCCCGGGAGCGATGATCAGCTCATAATTGTTCCCTTTTAAATCATAGCCCTGACGGTAAGTAGTGATGATCACTTCCGCATCCAATTCCCCGGTTTGCAAAAGCTGGTCATAATATCCGGTGCTTCCCTCTACCTCTATATCCGTTTCCTCTGTTTCTTTTTTGTGTTGCTTAGTCATGGAATTTATAACAGCCAGCTTTACGATCCCTCTGTCACGCAGGCTTTTCTCAAGCAAAGGAAGCTTATCGGATTTATCAAGCAGGGAGATAACAACAGTTTTCCCGTTTTTTCTTAAACCCATGGTCAGCTCCGTTATTCCCCCGATCAGCTCCTTATAGTTTACGACAACTAAATTCCGGACCTGCGGCTCTTTCCGGACAGCCCTGAAAATAGTCATCCCTTCATAAAACGAATCCCGGGAATATAAAGGAGTTCCGGACAGCAATATCACTCTCTTATATCTGCAACCGAAGGTCAGCACCTGCTCAATCGCTTCTTTCTTCCAACTATAATCAGTTATCAGAGAATGGGCTTCATCAATTATCAGGGTTGTATCCCGGTGGATAAATTTAGGAATATGCTGATAAACCGTGATCAGTTGTTCCGCTTCATAACAGGTCCTGTCCTCGGCACAATAAAACGGGAGATCATGCCTCGCTGCCAATCTGCGGCCTAATAATAATGTATCTGTAGTAAATAAGAAAGGAATATTTTTCCTTTTCAGGTAATCTAAAAGATAGAATGATTTCCCGCCTCCTGCCGGACATTCTATGCTTACTTTAAATGAAGAATTGAAATCAAGTTCATCCAATAGCTTCGTTTCTGAAAGATTTCTACTAAAATCATATTCTTTAATATTCATATTAAAATGAAATAAAACACACTTCCTGTGTCAATATTCACTGTTGCACTTCGGGGTATTTTTTATATATATAATTACCATGAAGTGCGCCAGGTTTTCAGGGAGCAGAATGGCTCAGGAAGTGTATATAAACCGATATCTTCCCCGAATGATCTGATAAGCTTTATTAATTATATTGTATCTGGGGGATTCTGAAAAGAAATGATCTGGTAAAGGTTACAGGAAAGAAAAACACTTCCCGTCTTTCATTATCTCTGAAATTTATAAGAGGTGAGTGTCGCAATTAAGAATCATATGAAATGTACTCTGACCGGCAAAATAAAATCCCATCGGATAAAACAATGAGATTCTATTTTGTTTGTGTCAAATGTATATATCTGGAATTATGATTTTAGTATGCGTACCGGAAGGGGGTAATCCACCTCTGTTTTAATGACACAAAGTTAATTACAATTCAGGTCACATCCAAGTGATTTGAGAAATTTATTTTCATAATATTTTATTGTGTTAATGGGTGTTTTTACCGGATTATAGAGGAAACAGGAACGGTTTTCCGGGAATAATCCGGTAAATAAAGCAACGGGGTAATTATCTTCCAATGGTTGTGAAGTTATATATGTTTAATCTTTAAATCCTGAAAGTCCCCCCCAGGTAGTGATCACTCATGGGGAAATATACCAAACCTTATATTGGTAACAACACAAGAAAGACAGGTTGAAAGAAGAACCCACTAAAAGCAGGCTCTTCCTTTACAGCTAAGCTACAAGCAAGGGAAGCATTGAATCTACCCGGTCTTTTAATATACTGAAAATGTTACAGACATTACGCGGATCTCCGAGAATATTTTCAACATCACGGGAGGTCAGATTATGTATTGCATTTATTACTTTTCCTATACCGTACTTATCTCCATCTTTACCGGACTTTGTTTTCATTAATTGGGCAATGGCGTCAATCAAATAAGGTCTCTTCAAACATTCTCCTAAATCCAAATTTTGTAATGTTTCTATAATAGTATCCCCAACACTTAAATCATACTTCACATTATCAACCACTTTTCCCTGCCAGGCTTTCACCCAGTCATCAGGAGTTAACAATTTCCCCTGGGTATAGTACTTTATTACAGTATTTACAGGTATTTTCAGATTTTTACTGACTTGATAAACTTTTTGCATAAACTCGTGGTAAGTAGCATAACTAGCAACTTTGATTTTTTCTTTACTTCTGAATCCTCTGTCCTGACTATAATTAACCGCCATATAGCGGGCAAAATCCTGTACAGAATTGAAGTCCTTTATTTGTACGTTAGTAAGTACATAAGGATCTTCGCCTTGAAGGACTGCTTGTTCGGACATCTTATATAACCCTATGATCAGGGCCTGGTTTTGAGCAGAACAGACTGGTACATAAACAGGAGTGCCTTTGGGGACAAGGGTTCCATTTAAATACTGTAACGGAATATCGGCTTGATGGAAAATATCTCCTGAAACAAAGTATTTTACAGAATCCTTCTCGTACATTTCATGTTGGTAAAGTTCTTGAACCTGTTTCACCATTTGGGGGACTATTTCAAAATTGACTGTGGAAATAGCAATTGGCAAATCTGTATGTTCAGAGTATTCAGAAGCAAATTGTAATTTTAGTGTCAAAGGATGGGTTCGTAATAGTTTTTTCAGAACCTTTTGGGATTTTTGATATTGTTTCAGATGTTTGTTGCCGTCTTTAGCTTCACCGTTATCTTGCCAGGCAGCTTTCAGGATTCGGATATTTTTTATCTCTTCATTCATATCTAATAATTTTATATCGGAAGATGCTTTCTTCAACATTTGTTTAGAATTACTTTCAGTTAAAATTATGGTTTTTTGAATATTTTTCATGGTATTGAATTTATTAGTTAATAATATCCCCTTCCGCTCCAACTGGCCAAGTTTTCCTTCCGGGGGTGATAACTTACGGCCTCTCAAATTGTTTTCTCCCATTTATTTTCTTGGAGTGTCCTACCTTGTAAGACTCAATTTGTAGCTGCCTTCGTTATCGGTTTGTCATTGATCAATGAACTATGTAACCATCAGAACTCCGGAGTTACATTTGATTACGATGCAAAAATAAGGTGGGAAATAAAGGATTAAAAATAGGAAATTCCGGGAGTTGAAGGGGTATTTCCTATGTAATAAGAATCAATAGGTTAGATAGAAAACAGAGAAGAAATTTTTATTTACCAATATTTGGGGAATAACTCACTGAGCGGGGTATCCAGAGTCACTCCTTCAGAATTATATTCCTTATAAGACTTATGGCTAAGAATTTCGTTGGTGACACTTTTAAATTTTCCGTTAGTTTCTTCCCACTTCAGATTATCGGATATTTTTGTGCGGATGGTAGCGATCCAGTCTTTCAGGATCTTTGATTTCTTCCGCTCTTTCTGCCTGATATTAAATTCCTCTTCATCGGGGAGGATCGTGATATAGCCCATTAACGAAAGAAAGCGCGCGATGAACGTACAGATTTTATCCGTTTTCTTACCCAGAGGATCATGGTAAGGCGTCTCTTCCTGTAAGAAGTGGTAAAGCTGGGTGATGATCCGGTTGATGGTATGATCGGATTTTGCTCCCACCCTGTCTTTATATAGGGATAGTTCTGTATGTACCTCTTCAATGGTTTTCTCTTTTAAATAGGTATCGAGGTATTCTTTCAGGTGTTGAAAGAACCAGTTATCCTCATTATCCAGAGCTATTTCTTTATTACCGTATACGATTTTTATAGGCTTGGAGGAAACACCCAACTGATCGAAAGGTTTTTGGGCTGTAAATAATTTGTACATGGATCTAAATAACCGGAGCATATCAGGCCGGACGAACTCCGAGAAATAATAAAACCCGGAATCATTGGTTGCCTCGAATAACTTACTGCTGGCAAAATTGTAGCTGTAGAAATCAGGTAATAACCAGATAATGGTATCCTGTCGGTCATCGGTAATCAGGTATTCATCGTTCCGGGTAAAGTCTTCCAATTTAGTGTATAAATCTATGGGATAATCGATTATTATATCTTTATCCTTGAAAAATTCATATTGATCGGGATGGGGAGATGCTCCTTGTTTGATGTAATAATTCCTATTCGCTTGTATCAGTTCACTGAACTCCCATCCCGAAGCATCGAAATAGGTGTGTAAAAGGGTATCTATAGCTTTCAGGTCTTTTCCTTCAAAACCAGTTCGTTGATATTCTTCTTCCGCTGCCATGGAGTTTTGTTTTCCCAAAAATAAAAAAATGCCCCGAATCTAAAAAGACTCAGGGCTAAATTTAAACAAGATGCTGCATGGCTTGTTCTACTTGTTTTTCTTCGAAACCATCTAAATATATTTCCGTCGTTGCCAGATTAGCATGTCCCATTAGTTCACTGATAATGCCAATATTGACTCCGGAACGTTTCAATACTGTGGCAAAGGAGTGACGGGCCACATAGGTCGTCAGACGATGTTTCAAATTCATTGCCTCACTGATGTATCCTAAACTTTTATTAATCCTTCCCCTCACTTTTTGAATCCGGTCAAATATTTGTTGTTCCGTAACGTGTATTTTTTTATCAAGGATTGGAAAAATATAATCATCCTCTTCTGCATCTGTTTTCGAATATTTATCCAATATCTTCCGAGCTTCCGGCAAAAGATTAAAAGTCAACATTTTCTTTGTCTTATGACGGACATAATAAATCCGGTTATTTTCAATATTTGCATATTTCAGAAAAGCAATATCCTTAAAATTTATTCCTGCCGTTAAATAAGAAAACATAAATATATCTCTGGCCAATTCCAGATAAGATTTAGGACATGCATTCACAACAGACAAATCTAACCGAGACAATTGGGAAATCGTTTCTTTATTTATCGCCCGTTTACGCGTTGAAGTCCACAAACTTCCAACTTTAAATTTTTTAAACGGATTCTTATTACATACGAATATTTCTTCCTCCAAGGCTTTATTGAAAACAGATTTCAGTGTACTAAACTTCGTGGCGATACTATTATCTGCCAAACCTGACTTTCGGAGAAACATTTCATAATCTTTCAAAAATTGAAAATCCATATCTGTGAAAGAAATCTTTGTTGATCTAAACTTATTCAGTGATGACAAAGTAAATTTGTATTTATCACGTGTATTGAGTCGTCCAAGATCGGATAATTCGTTAATGATTTTTTGAAAGTATTCTTCTACTGTCATTGCGGGTTTCTTTTTTATTCCGATAATATCATCGATCGAATAATTTTTCCCCTGAATTTTATATTCTAACTCCCGTTTTTTAAATTCCTGAATCTGTTTATCCAAAAGATATTGCAAATGTTCCTGATTAGGGATACCATTCTTCAAGCAGTTATTATCGAAATCCCAATAATCGACTTTAATTCGTAAACCAGAAGTAATTTTTCGGACAATGCCATTATGATATAAACGAATTATTATTGCCACCTCATTCTGTTTTGAAATTCTGTCTCTCCGACAAATAGCTGATATTTCCATAAAATAAAGCAAAAACGACTGACAGAGAATGGCCTAAATAATATGGAGGACTATAAAAGTGGGTACAAATTGGTAACAAAACCCACTCTACGCCAAAATCGATATATTTGTATTATATTATATATCAATAAGTTACCAAAACCAAGATTGAAGAACAAAAAAAAGAACCGACTTCAGTCAGTTCTTTTGAGCGTAGCGCTAAGGGGAATCGAACCCCTGTTTTAAGAATGAGAATCTTACGTCCTAACCCCTAGACGATAGCGCCATTTCGAGTATTTTAAAAAAGCCTGCTTTTGCAGACTTTCCCCAGAGCTGTTAGTGAGATTTGAACTCACGACCTCTTCCTTACCAAGGAAGTGCTCTACCCCTGAGCTATAACAGCATTCACTTTTACTTTCGTTCAGACTACCCTTATTTGAAAGCGGTACAAAGGTAGTGGTTTTACAATAGAATACAAATTTTTTGTAGCATTTTTTTTAGATTTCGATCAGTTTTTATCAACAATTGAAATAAACTACTGAAAATCAATAATAAAATAAGGATAGTTTCCGGTATTCGTGTTCGGGTCCCTGAACACGAATACCGGAAACTGCTTTGCTTATCCTCCCTTAGCGTCTCGGAATATCGACCGAAGTTTCTTTTTGGCCTTTAAGATGCTCAGAAAAGAAATCTACCAGCCGCCAATAGAAATATTCGTCCATATCTCCGAAACTATGACGTTGTCCCGGAAGAATCAGCATTTCGAAACGCTTATTAGCCCGGATCAAGGCATTTACAACACGGATCGTATTCGCATCATGGACATTATTGTCGATATCACCATGTACAAGCATCAAATGCCCTTTCAATTGCTTAACAATTTCGGGATTCGTGGCTATTTTATAGACAAAGGTAGTATCTCCTTTTTCCGAAACGACCTCTTTCACACCATGATGTGTCTCGCTCCACCAACGGTTATAAATCCGGTTATCGTGGTTCCCGGCACAGGATACCGCAGCTTTATAAAAATCGGGATATTGACAAATTGCAGCAGTAGACATAAAGCCACCTCCCGAATGACCATGTATGCCGACTCTGTCGATATCTATAAACTTATGGCGGGCAGCCAATTGTTCGACAGCCACCTTATGATCGGCCAAAGGATAATCACGCATATTCCCATAACCATAATTATGATACCATTTGGAGCGGGAAGGATGTCCACCCCGCTGTCCTACCGAAATCACAATGAATCCGGCCTGAGCCAAACGATCCGTCCGTACACTCATCCGGGTAAAAGGATAACATACAGCTTCAACCTGGGGACCCGGATAAACATAATCGATAATGGGATATACCTTGGTCGAATCGAAATCGTAAGGTTTATACATCACCCCGTATAAATCCGTCACCCCATCGGCAGCCTTGACGACAAAAGGTTCCGGAAACCGGTAACCAGCCGCTTTCAATTGCGAAAAATCACTTTCCTGAATAGTCATCACTTTATTCCCCTCCCGGTCTAACAGATCGGCACAAGGAATCGTATTCACCCTCGAATAATTATCCACAACAAAACGGGCATCGTCATCTATTTTTACTTTATGAAAATACTCCCCTTTTGTAATCCGTTTCAGTCCACTACCATTTACATTCACTTTATACAGCTGTTCATAATACGGATTTTCTCCCTCTTCCTTACCATTCCCCACAAAATAGATCGTCCGTGTAGCTTCATCCACTTTCAGCACCTGCTCCACATGCCAGGGGCCTTTCGTGATCCGGTTTTTAAGATTTCCCTGATCATCGTATAAATATAAATGAGCCCATCCGTCACGTTCACTCCAATGAATCAACTCCTTACCCTTATTCAAGACAGCCAAAGGCCGCGTTTCCTGATAAGTATTCATCCGCTCCTGAATAATCGGCACAATCGAATCCTGCCCGATCGTATAAGAGCAGATATCAATACGATGAAGGTCCCGGCTACTACGAACCAGAAAAAAACGGTCGTTATCTCCCAGCCAAACCGGTGATACATACTCCATGTCCCGCTGTTTCTGTTCTGCAGGTTTATAGGATAAACTCAAATTTTGATTTTTAAACGCCGCTACTTTTATTTCCTTACGAACATTATTCTGCATATCGAATACATAAAGATGCTCCTCAGGGGCTTCCATCTCTCCAGGCATCTGATATTTATAAGTTTCCAACGTAGGACGTGGCTGAGCGATAGAATTGATCACCCACAATTCCTTTACTGCCCGGTCGTCGGATACCGTTACCGCAAAGTGTCTGGAATCGGGAGACCAACATCCCGATACCCGCCGGCGTTTACCGTTGCAAAGCGTATCGGTATTCAACATACTGTAAGGAATGCCATAACCGAAATCCTTCACTCCATCCTGTGTCAATTGAATCTCGAGAATCGTACTGTCCTTCTCGTTTTTCCGGGCTTTCTCATAATCTTCCCGACTCATCCGGAAAAGGTTACAATCCTTAGCATATACCACCGTCTGGCCATCGGGAGAAAAATTTCCCCATCCCAATTTTTTCGGTTCCTTTTCCTGCCCTTTCAGATGAGTAAGTTTACGGGAAGGATAATCATAAGAGAAATAAAAGACTTCTTTTTCTCCTTTCTTCTTGTCTTTCTCCTCTTTTCTCGGTTTCACTTCTTGCGAAGATTCCACCTCAAAAGTAAACGTCCGGCCGTCTTCCTTTGCCTTGAGATTACGTATCGGCAGATGGCGGGCCTCGAAAGGATCACGAACGATCTCCGTCAGCTGAGCAGCCAGTTCATCCCGGTCGAACAGCAGATTCTTTGTACGCGCAACCGGATCGACCACATACCAAAAAGTTCCTTCACTCGTTTTATACTCGAACCAGAAACAATTTCCTTTTTGAAACCAATGCGGATCGACCAAAGTAGAAAACAACATGTTCTTCAGCTTATCTCCGGTAAACTTTTCTGCCTGCAAATATTCAGGCAACCTCTCTTGCGAAAATACCTTACCGGCACAACAAAGGCCGATAAATAAAAAAATAATAATCCGATTTTTTTTCATATAATAACCATTTCAACGTTGTGTACAAAAATACACATTTTCGTAAAAAGTAATCCGCAAAAGACAAGGAGTAATAAATAATCCGTTATCAAATCGTATTTATTAAAAATAAATACCAGACATACAAATTTTATGTAATAAATTTTACATGTTTTTGCAATAAAAATTATCTTTGTAATCAGTCACAAGAAGAATACTGTTAAATAGTAAAATATTTAATGTACACCAACAGGAATGCCATAGTATGCGGCTTGTCAGCGGGTTCCGGTTTACCGGGACATATTCGCTTCAGTAGAAGTGAATACAGGTATAGTATGCTGTGGTTTTCTTTAGTTATCGGTTTTTTGCAAAAAAAATGCACTGAGAATTTGGAGGTTATGAAATTTTTTATACTCTCTCTCTCTCTCTCTCTCTCTCTCTCTCTCAGGTATCGCGCGTTAAGATATAGATTATTCTTTAATTTTCAAAGAGTTAAGAGAGCGTTTTTTCGCTGGATTTCATACTTTTTCCGGTCTTTTTCGGTTTTCGTTATTTGTTATCATTGCCACCGCCTTTTCCTGCGGAGAGTGCGGTATACTATACCTTCCGGCGGTATGTGGCCTATGGATAGGCCATGCCCGTATGCAGCCGGAACCGTTTGTATATACACCGATCATAGAAAACCAAAAACAATAATACCGGAATAAACATCGCATGAAGAAGATTCTATTCATAGGGCTGCTGTTTGTTTTGGCGGGCACGGGGGTTTGGTCCCAGGAGGTGTCCGACTCAGTCCGCATCCATTACCGCCGGGGATACCGGGGAGTGGATCCCGATTACCACAACAACCGTTCCGAATTGGAACGGTTTATCCGTACCCTGCGCAGGGAACAGGAGTCGGACCGTCTGGAACGTGTCGTAATCTGCTCGTGGACATCACCCGACGGGGTGACCCGCTACAACGAGCTGCTTGCCGGCCGCCGTGCCGACTCGCTGAAATCCTGGCTTGTGCGCCACGCACAGATTCCCGGGGAGCTGGTGAGCGTTCGCGGCGAAGGCATCGGCTGGGGCGTACTACGGCAGTTGGTGGCAGTATCCGATATGCTTTATAAGGACGAAGTGCTACACATCCTCGACAATACTCCCGTGTGGATTCGCGACTCCCATGGCAAAATCGTGGACGGACGCAAGAAACAGCTGATGGACCTGCGTGGCGGACAGCCCTATAATTATATGATGGAAAACATTTTCCCGGAAGTGCGTTCCAGTCTTTCGACCATCTGCTACCGAAAATCCGCCCCTTCTATAGACAAGGTTACTACCGGTACTGCTCCCACGGATTCCGCTCTTGCGGAAAAGGAAGAGACAGAGACAGCCGGGTTTCGCAACACAGCGGCGCTGATATCTGCCGGACCGGGAGCGGACACTCCGGCGGAGACCTCCCCGGTAACCTCGCCGAAGGCTTCCGGGAAATTGCGGGAAGCACTCGCCCAAAACCTGGTGATCAAGACCAATCTGCTCTACGATGCCCTGCTCATGCCATCGCTGGAGGCGGAATACCGCTTCAATGACCGCTGGACGGTCAATCTCGAAGGGGAAATAGCATGGTGGAAGAACGACGGCAAACACAAGTATTATCAGCTGGCCACCATCAGCCCGGAAGTGCGCTGGTGGTTCGGACAGCAGAAAAACAACCCCTGGCACGGGCATTACCTGGGCCTGTTCGGCGGCTTCTCGTGGTTCGACCTTGAGAACAAGGAGAACGGTTACCAGGGTGAGGCCGAAATAGCAGGGCTCAGCTACGGCTACATGTTCCCCATTGCCCGTCGGCTCTCACTGGAAGCGGGCCTCGGACTAGGCTACCTGCACAGTAAGTATGAGGAATACGAACCCGTGCCCCACATGGGCGGCACGCACTATGTTTACCTACAGACCAAACGTGTGGACTATTTCGGTCCGCTGAAACTGAAACTGGCGCTCGTATGGCATTTGCAGGATATTAACAGGAAGAAAGGAGGCGCACAATGAGAAGAACGATATTATGGCATGCAGTAACGGGCCTTGTGCTCTCAGGCCTGGTGACACTGTCCTCAGGCTGCCGTAAAGAGCTTTGCTACAACCACGACGAACATGCCTACTCCGTCAAGGTGGATGTGACTGCCACCTGGGAGCGGGAATGGGAACGCGACCACGGCAGGGGATGGAAAAATACCTGGGAAGGCAGGGGATGGAACAACTGGATGACGTATGACGACCTGCGTCCCGAAGTACCCGGGGGTATACGCGCCGTAGTATATGATCCGGACGGTAACAGGCATGACGAGCGCAACCTGGCTGCGGAGGGCGGACGGCTGGCCATGACCGAAGGCAGACACTCCATCCTGTTTTACAACAACAATACGGAATACATCGTGTTCAACGACCTGACTTCTTCGGCCACGGCAACCGCCACCACGCGCACCCGTACCCGAGCCGGATTCAGCGAACTGCACAAGGACGAACGCACTGTAGGGCAGCCCGATATGCTCTACGGCAGTTACCTCGGGGAATACGAGGCGAAGCCCGGCTACGAGGCGGTGAGCCTGCCCGTGGAACTGCGCCCGCTGGTCTACACCTACGTGGTACGTTGTGAGTTCAGCCACGGAGCCCAATACGTGGCGCTGGCCCGCGGAGCACTGGCGGGTATGGCCGAGAGCGTCTACCTGCAGGACGGGCACACGGGCAGCGGGGCAGCCACGGTGTTCTTCGATGCCACCGTCTGCGACTGGGGCTCGTGGGCGCAGGTACGTTCGTTCGGCATCCCCGACTGGCCGGGCGACGGATATACCCGGGCTACTGACCGCAACTACACCCTGCAGCTCGAAGTGCGCCTGAAAAACGGGAAATACCTCCCGCCGTTCATGGTGGACATCACCGAACAGGTGAAAGCGCAGCCACGCGGCGGAGTGATCGTCATCACGGGGCTGGAAGTGTCCGACGAAGACGGTGAGTCCGGAGGTTCGGGTTTTGATGTGGAGGTCGGCGACTGGGGCGACAGACACGAATACGAACTGCCGGTCTAGTCCGCTTACAAAGGCATATTCAGAAAAACAATGCTGTTTTTAAAACCATAATATTCCATTTTTAATACTCAATTTTATGAAAAGAAGTCTTATTTTGCTTGGAGCAGTCACAGCGACTCTTGCAAGCTGTAGTAAAAGTGAAGTAGTGGACGTCAATGACAGCCAGGCTATCGGTTTCGAGACGTTCGTGAACAAATCCACACGTGCCGTAACGAATGATGAAGGTACGGTAACCAATAAGTTGCTTGATTTTTATGTCTACGGAGGTTCAAATGAAAGCCAGAATCTGTTTGCCGGTGATAAGGTTTACAGAAGCTCAGCATCTGACCCCTGGAAGTATGACAACACCAAGTATTGGTTTAAAAACCGTACCTATAAGTTCGCAGCCATCAGTCCGGGAGCGGGAGCCAATCTTTCCGCCAATTTTGGTTATAGCGACGGCCACATGGAGTTGACCGCTACCGTAGATAACGCTACCGCTAACCAGTACGATCTTGTTTATGGTGAGGCGACTAAGACCACTTCGGAGGATTTAAGCAGTGTGAGTACCGTTGCATTCAACCTTGGTCATATCCTTTCCAAAATACGTATCCTGTTCGAGAAAAATAATAATTTCGGTAAGGAAACACAGCTTGTGATTACTAATCTTACGTTGGCAGGTGCAAATACGAGTACAGGTTCAGGCATCTTTAGTAAGGGTGTTTACAAATATAATAATGGCTGGACCTGGACTAAAGCAGCAGAGGGTTCTGCTGACGTTACCTTCTCTACTTCTACCTCTTATACTGTAACCGATAAATCCATAACCGGAGAAACGTCGGTAGAAGAAGTGGGACAGACTTTTTATGTCATTCCGCAGACACCTGATAGCGGAGTCAAACTCTCTTTCACTGTACAGTTGCAGGAACACAATGGAACTGACTGGGAAAATGTGGGTTCCGCTCAAACATTGACTAAAACGATTGCAACAGCTCAGGCAACATGGAATTCCAATAATATTTATACTTATAAGGTAAAATTAAGCGAGACGACCTTACCCGGAGACGATCGTTATGCAATTGACTTTAGCGCTACTGTCGATTCCTGGGGAACGGACAATACTCCAGTTGACGTAGATTTTGCAAATTAAACTACCCGGGCCGGGCGGGGTTGAATGTTCCCTTCCCGGTCACAATGAGAAAACAAATTAAAAAAAACGGACATAAGGTATGAATAAGAGAAATAACACGATCAGGGGCGTGTTGTTGCTGGTTGCGGCGGCGCTGATGTTTTCCTCCTGTGCGGAGACTCCGGGTCCGGAAGAGGAGGTTACGGACACGCGGACGATCAGTTTCGGAACCCCCGCGCTTACCCGTTCGGCCATCGATAACGCGGGGGACATGCAGAAGGAAGAAAACGCTTTCTCCGTATGGGGATGGTACGCAAACGCGGGCGGCACGGAGAGCGGGACAGTATTCAACAATAAGCGCGTTTTCTGGTCGGCTGCCAATCCGGGCTGGGGCTACGAGGGCACCCGCTACTGGCATCCCGGCCTCGATTACCGCTTCTACGCCCTCTATCCCTCAACAGACAAGCTGGGCACGGGCGTAAATGCGGCATGTGCGGAGAACGGCACAATCACCATTACCAACTTCGACGCCACGCACGGCACCGACTTGATGACAGCACAGCAGACAGTCCAAACTCCGGATGTGCTGACGAAGGACCCCGGTCCCGTGACCTTCACTTTCGCCCACCAGTTGGCGCGGCTCAGCTTTGCGGTAAAAGCCGTGGGATGCGAGGCGACGGTCACAGCCTTCAAGGTGAACGGCGTGACCTGGAAGGTCAACCTTACCTGTCCGGCATCGGGCACTCCCTCGTGGAGCGGTGGCGAAAAGACCACCGACGGGGACAGCCGGCTGACCAAAGCCGACGGGAATATTACGGTGTCCGGCGGCAACACCATAACCATGCTACAGGATGTGCTGTTGCCTCCCCATACCGCTGCCGACCTGACAGATGCTGTCATCAACATGGCCTACCGTCTCAAGGGCGACACGGGGGACGACCGCACAGCTGAGGTAGAACTCGCCACGACGGAGATACCCCACTGGGATGCGGCCCAGCAGTACAGTTACACCCTGACCGTCTCGGCATCCTCGCTTACCCTCACGTGGAAGGTGAAGCCCTGGGATACGAAGGACACCGAAGTGTCGTGGAGACCGGATGAAACGACCAACCAAGAATAAAAAACAGACGAAGCTATGAAAAGAGAACTGAAATCATATCTTGCCGGATGGCTTGCCCTGTACCTGGCAGCGGTGTGCCTGCCGTTCCTGCTGGCGGGATGTGCCAGTGACGGTGCGGCACCCTGGCCTGTGGACGGAGAAACCACCTCCGTCACCCTGCGCATGTCGGTGGCCGGAGCCGTCGGTACGCGCGCCGACGGTACGGAGGATGAGTACGCCACGCTGGAAAACCGGATAAATACCCTGCGCGTACTGGTGGTGACGGACGGTAACAAAATTGCCGTAAACCACAAACTCACGCCGGAAGAACTTGCCGCCCAAACGGTGACGATAGAAAATGTGCCCGTGGGCAAGGTGACTTTCTGTGTCCTGGCCAACGAGGCTGCCTTGGGTAAGGATTACGATACGGAGGAGTTTGAGCTTGTAGACGTACCGGACCGGACATCAAAGAAGGCTTTGCTGGAAGACCCTGATCGTACGTATTTCCCAAAACGGTTCTCCGAAGTGAATATAGATAAGGGGCTGCCCATGAGTTGGATTGTGCGCGACTACGAGGTAAAAGCAGGCTCCCCGACAGGTACTCCCGGGGAACCTCTCGAAGCACAATTAGTGCGCTGCGTGGCCAAGCTCAATATCAGCATGAATAACGATCTGGATTCCGAGATCAACATCAAGGCGGTAAATTTCGGCACTTTCTTCGGCGACAGGCTCTATCTTTTCGGCGAACAGTCGCTGGATGTGCCCGGCAGTACTGCGTACGAAGCCAAGAGCTATCCCTATGAAACGGAGGCGGATTACATCAAAATCCCCGCATACGGCGAAAAGATGCTGGTATGCTACATCTATCCTTCCTACGCCTGGCTGCCGGAAATGACGGACTCGCCCTATACCATCGGGTTCGCCACGCTGGCGAAAGGGACCTATCCCCAAAAGGCTTTCATCACCGAGGGTGCACTGAACTCCATCGCCCGTAATACACAGGTAAACATCCGTGCCACGCTGAGCGTAGATGCCCGCCTGATCCTGAAATATGAGGTGGTGGATTGGGGCAAGAAAGAAATCACCGTTCCGCCGTTCAATTAAACAAACCGGTATGTTATTCAAAGTTATGAAGATAAGATTAAGAAGAATGAGCCGCCTGTTGTCGGTGGCGGCGCTGTCGGTAGCGTTGTTTTCGTGTGCCGACGAGGAGATTGTGGGAGGAGGTCCCCGTGTGCAGGAAGGGCTTCCGGCAAAAATTGTACTGAAAGTCGTTTCCAATGAAAACCGCATTGAAACCCGTGCCGCACAGCCCGATGAGAACGAGATGCGGGTGAACAACCTCTATGTGTTCGTGTTCGACGAGGATGGAAATGTCTGTAAAGAAGGAAGCGGGCTTTACAGTAATCCTAATACAACAACGGATGATAATGGAAAGGTTACAGGAAATATTGTCTTTACGGCCCGTTCGAAAAACAATGCGCAAATTGCGGGTATTGCCAACATCACGACGGGCAACGTCAACTCCACTTATGAACTCACGGAAAACCAGCTGAAAGAGGTGAAGACGAAGCCCCAGTTGCTTGCCCTGCTGGCAAATCTGAATGAGCAGACATTGGAACGTTCGTCACAATTCATTATGTCAGGCTGGGTTACAGACGGTAAGGGCAATGAGATATTCAATATCCCCGGAAGCGAGGACAGCGAAAAAATAACTGAGTTTAATTGCAACCTACAGCTCAAACGCCTGGATGCCAAAGTGGAGTTCATCGTAAAAACGGAAGTTCCCGCTGAAAAAATAGGTATATGGAAAAACTTTGACTTCCGCCCCAAAGACTGGCGGGTGGTGAACGTGCCCGCTCAGTCGTTGGTACTTCCCAAGACGGATGGCGATACCGGCGGTGAGAAGTGCGAATACTTCGATACCAAAGAGATGCCGTTCGAGAGAGAGGTTCGCGATGCCGACTATATGCTGGATACTTGCAGTTTTGTATTCTATATGCCGGAAAACCGCCAGACACCCGTGAAGAGCATAAAGGAGGCAGAAATAACCCCTACACCCGAAGGCGGAGAGAAGGAGGTTGCAGCGCGGTATGCCCTGCGTGAAAAGCGGGATAAGGCAGCACAGGAACCGGGTGATGATTTTAGCAGCAAGCCGGGGCAGAAATACGAGAACGGAGCCTTCACCTACGCCCCCGAGAATGCCACTTACGTGGAAATGACGGGGACACTGTCCTACGTGGACGGAGAAGGCTATTCGGTCAATGCCGACGTGAAGTTTACGGTACATTTAGGTTATGTCAACGCTGACCCCGACGACTACAACACCGAGCGCAACACCCACTACACCTACACCGTCACCCTGCGTGGCGTCAACGATATAGTGGTGGAGGTGACGGCAGGAGCACAAGACGATGAGCGGGAAGACCGCCCCGGCTACGAGGGCGATCTGATATATACCGCAGAAGCCAATCTGTACAACCTGGATGCCCACTACGACCGTGTACTGATACACCTCGACCGCAGCAAGGCAATGAAAATGACCTGGGGAGTACGTACTCCGTATAACAAGGCCATCTATGACATCAAAGGCTTTGAGAATGAAACAGAACCGGGAGGTTACATAGACGGTGCTAATATCGAGGATGAGAATGCCGGATACGGTATCAACGACTACCGGTGGATTAAGTTTGCCATCAACGAAGATTACGGTCAGACGGACCCCACAAAGTTCGTGAAATACCCCGGTGACCATAACTACCAAGGCCTGGATAACGGGGGAACTAAGTCGGGATATGCCCCACATCCGGAGAATGCCCGTTTGCTCGACGTACATCAGCTTATACAGCGGTTGAGGGATGACTATACGAAAAAGGGGTTGACGACAGGCACAGTTGCCGTCACCGCCTTTATTGACGAGTACGTGTATGTGTGCCACCCGTGGGATCTCCGCCACGATGCCAAAACCAACTACCTGCTGGGCAAATGGCGCGACTACGTGGGTGCCGAAGACCGGCTGCTCTACATCATCGACGGGGACAATGCCCGCTTCAGCCCCGACGGGGCATCGAGCGTGATGTCGTCCCTGCTGACCTTCAGGCAGAAATCCATCCGCACGGTGTATGACGTGGCTAATCCGAATATAAATTCCTGCTGGGGATTGGAGAGCCGCATGGAGGGAGACTTAGTGGATGTAGGTTCCACCATAAGCCGGGGTACATCCAACAATAACGGTCGTCTGAACACCCTACGATGCCTGTTGGGAGATAATTACGATAACGAAGAAGTTCAGGATTTGCGTTGGACCGATGTACTGAATACCGCAGACTCGTATAAGCTAAACGACGGGCACAAGGACGCCCTGCACGCTGTGCTGATGCGTAACCGCGACCTAAACGGGGATGACTACGTGCAGCCTTCGGAAATCCGCTGGTACTTGGCCGCCAAAGACCAGCTTGTGGACTTCTACATCGGCGAGAGTGCCTTAGACGACGCCTCGCACCTCTATCCCGTCAATCCTGCCGATCGGGGCGGACATCTGTATTGGCGTTACACCACCAGCACCGCCTACGATGGAGGACAGAGCGGCCGTAGTGGGGCATGGGGATTATATGCCGAGGAATGTGTTGCTTTAGCGGCAACCAGCGGCATGAGAGTGACAGAGTTGAACAACAGGTTCACCTATCGGTGCGTGCGTAACCTCGGTATCGACCTTGCCGCCCCTGACACTGAACCTATGGCACTTATTCCGAAAGTGACAAGCGCAGAAAGTGACGGCACCTACGTGATAGACTGCTCTAACCTCAGCCCCAAGGCACGCCGCCAGAGTATGGAAACCGGTCATCTGCCCGTGCACAACGACCTCTCGCCTTATAACCGCCCGTACACCAAGTTCCAGGTGGCGACTGTAGATCAGGATTATCCCACACCGAGTTTGTCAGTTGATTTTCGGGGTAATGAGAGCTGGTCAAACGATCGCGATTGGGTCATATATCAGAATGACGAAAACGTCACACCGTCGGGGTTCCGCGTACCCAACCTGCGCGAACTGCTGATTATGCAGACCCGTCTGCCTCGGGAAGCGTGGAAAACTTATCAAGGCAGATTTACGTTAATTAGTCCGTGGCATTATAGCAGAGCCATGTACCTGAGCTATACCACTTTCAGCCGGGGAACTTATACGACAGGAGGTGGAGACGGTACTTTCAATGGTCAGAATGGCAGACCGAATAAGGGCGGTGGTTTCCGTTTCAATGCCGAGGAGAACTCCATCGGAGCAACGGGTGCCGGTACGGGTGGACACGAAGGCTATATCCGCGCCGTGAGAGACATCCAATAGCAGGAATAACCACATTTATAATAAAACAGTAGAAGAGGCTGTACCATAACCCGGATACCGGGATTACGTTGCAGCCTCTCCCTGTTATTTTCCCTGAATGCATGGTATTTTCAGCCTACAACCGTCGGCAGCAAATTCCCCCACAGGATTACCGGATCAACGGCATTCAGTTGCCCTGTACACTTATTGTTCATTCGCTTTCCATTTCCTGGCAGCTTCCGTCAGGCGGTATTTTTGTTCAGGGTGTTTGGCTGGTCAGGATACAGACGTTCAATAGTGCCATCACCCCTTTTACACTCATATAGTCATCGCCCATAAATTCAATCAGTTGCCGTGCTTGGGTCGTATTTGGGTCATACCCGGTTCCTGTTGATTGGCTTTTAATTTAGCTACAGTCTCTGCCTGATCAGAGCATTGAAATTTTCCCTGTATGGTTTTCTTTTCTATGAACTTTTCATTTTGGTTATTGTTTCTGTATCTTTGCTGTCATCAGAAGTTTTTCAGCAATCCGTTCACGAAAAAATATGTTGATTGTTAAAGAACAAAAATAAACAGATATGGAATATTATATAGATCCCGTTGTTTTTATCGTAGGAAAGACCGGAGGAGAGAACCGGGCGGTACGTAACCTACTCGATTTATTTGCAGAAGGAGCTACAATTCCTTTTATTGCCCGGTATCGTAAAGAGAAAACCGGTAATATGGATGAAGTACGAATCGGGGAAATCAAAACTTTATATACTCAGTTTCAGGAACTCGAAAAAAGGAAAAATGCTGTTTTAGATACGATCCGGGAACAGGAAAAATTGACTCCCGCTTTAGAAAAACAGATCCGGGAATGTCAGGATATCCGGATATTGGAAGATATCTATCTACCCTTTAAACCTAAAAAGCAAACCCGGGCAGCGAAGGCCAAAGCGAAGGGTTTGGAACCGCTGGCTGCTCTTTTGATGCGACAGGAAAATGGGGATATCGTGGTCAAAGCAGCCCGTTTTGTAAAAGGTGAGATACAGGATACAGAAGAGGCTTTACAGGGAGCCAGGGATATCATAGCGGAATGGGTGAACGAGAGCGAAGCGGCACGTAACCGGGTTCGCCGTCTGGTTGAACGGGAGGCGGTTATCACGGCCAAAGTAGTAAAAGGCAAAGAGCAGGAAGGTGAAAAATATACCGATTATTTCAATTTCCAGGAAAGTCTGAAACGTTGCCCTTCTCACCGGATATTAGCTATCCGTCGTGGAGAAGCAGAAGGGATTCTCAAAGTTTCTTTAAGCATCGACGAAGAGAACGCCTTAGAGAATTTAGAGCGGATTTTTATAAAAGGAGACAATGAGAGTGCCCGGCAAGTCTGGCTGGCGATGAAAGACGGCTACAAAAGATTGTTGTTTCCGTCCATCGAAGCCGAATATATGACCTTATCCAAACAGAAAGCAGATAGCGAGGCTATCCGGGTCTTTGCAGAAAATTTACGGCAACTGTTACTCGCTTCTCCTTTAGGTAATAAACGGGTATTGGCTATCGATCCGGGATTCCGTACAGGTTGTAAAGTGGTATGCCTGGATGAAACCGGCAAACTGGTTCATAATGAAAATATTTACCCCCACCCTCCCCGCAATGAGTATAAGCAAGCGGCAGCCAAAGTGACGAATATGGTAGCGACCTACGACATTCAGGCCATTGCTATCGGGAATGGTACGGCCGGACGGGAAACAGAAAAATTTATCCAGACATTACGCTTCGACCGGAAGGTCCAGGTGTTTGTCGTCAGTGAGAGTGGGGCTTCCGTTTATTCAGCCTCTAAAATTGCCCGGGAAGAATTTCCGGAATACGATGTGACGGTGCGGGGAGCCGTCTCGATCGGCAGACGACTGATGGATCCTTTAGCCGAATTGGTCAAAATCGATCCTAAATCGATCGGTGTAGGACAGTATCAGCATGATGTGGATCAAGGCGGACTGAAAGAAGCGTTAGATCGGGTTGTCGAATCGTGTGTGAATAAAGTCGGGGTGAACGTGAATACCGCCAGTAAATATTTGCTGACCTATATTTCCGGTTTAGGACCGGCCTTGGCTGAAAACGTGGTGGCTTATATTCAGGAAAACGGAGCGTTGAAAAGTCGTGAAGAACTGAAAAAAGTGAAACGTATGGGAGCGAAAGCTTTCGAACAAAGTGCCGGCTTTTTGAGAATCGAAGGGGCCGGAAATCCTTTGGATAATTCTGCTGTTCATCCGGAATCGTATTATATCGTTGAAAAAATGGCCCGCGATCTGGGTGTCGGCGTTCATGAACTGATCGGAAACGAAACACTGTGCGGCCGGATAGAACCTCAACGGTATGTGGATGAAAAAACGGGCCTGCTGACCCTGAAAGATATTGTGGCAGAATTGAAAAAACCGGGGAGAGATCCCCGGACAATGGCGAAAGTATTCAGTTTTGCCGAAGGCATTTCAAAAATCGAAGATCTGCAGGTGGGTATGGTAATTCCGGGAATCGTTACCAATATTACCGGTTTCGGAGCTTTTGTCGATGTCGGAGTGAAACAGGACGGTTTGGTACATATTTCAGAAATTGCCGATCGTTATGTAACCGATCCTGCAGCAGAACTGGTACTGAATCAACAAGTGATGGTAAAGGTTGTACAAGTGGAACCCGGGCGTAAACGAATCGGCCTTTCAATACGCCAGGCGCAGAGTAAAGATTAAATTTAAAATCCATAGATTTATGAAAAAACAGTTGTTTTTTATAATCCTGTTGGGAGTAGTAGAATTATTGGCCGGATGCCGCCCCGAAGGGAAGGAACCGGAAACCGGAGTAAGCATCGGGTTGGCCCGGCAACGCAAACAAGATATAAGCAATTTGCAATACCGGCTGAAATTCCGGATTCCTGAAAATAAACAGGAAGAGGTCATCGGGAAAGTACAGATCACACTGAAGCAGGAAAAAGTACAGCCTGTCGTATTGGATTTTCGCGAAGATCCCCACAAAGTGAAACAACTGAAAGTGAATGGACGACCGGATTCGATCCGGATTTCGAATGAACATATTGTAGTAGGGACCGATTACCTGAAAAAAGGAGCGAATGAGATCGAGATCGATTTTATTGCCGGTAATCAATCCCTGAACCGGAACGATGAATTTTTATACACCTTGTTGGTACCCGAACGTGCCCGAACCTTATTTCCTTGTTTCGACCAACCGGACATGAAAGCTGTTTTTACCTTGCAGCTGGATATCCCGGAGCAATGGGTAGCCGTAGCCAATGCAGCCGTCGAGTCCGAAACCCTCCATGAAGGCCGGAAACTGATCGCTTTTCAGCCGACCCAACCCCTGAGTACCTATTTATTTTCTTTTGTAGCCGGGAAATGGCAACAACTGGCAGAAAGCCGGGACGGTAAAACGATAGTCATGTATTACCGGGAAACCGATCCTCAGAAAGTGGCCCAGCATACGATCATTTTCGATCAGGTTTTCGCTTCTCTGAAATGGCTCGAGGACTATACCGGAATCCCCTATCCGTTCGATAAATACGATCTGGTGATTGTACCGGGATTTCAGTTCGGTGGTATGGAACATCCGGGTGCGGTGTTATACAATGATAAACGCATGTTCTTAGGGCCGCATCCGACCATAGAAGAAGAACTGGGACGGATGGAACTGATCGCTCACGAAACGACACATATGTGGTTTGGAGATGCCGTGACAATGGCCTGGTTCGACGATGTGTGGACCAAAGAAGTATTCGCCAATTATTTTGCCTCCCAGATGACCCGGCCGGAGTTTCCGGGAGTCAATCACCTTCTGAACGATTTGCGTAATTTTTATATTCCGGCTTATGCGGAAGACCGTACAGCCGGCTCAACCTCGATAAAACAACCTTTGGAAAACTTAAAGGATGCCGGTTTGATTTACGGACAGATTGTCTATGACAAAGCGCCCATCGTTATGAATATGTTACTGAAACTATTGGGAGAAGAAGCTTTTCAAAAAGGTATCCGGGAATATTTGCAGACTTATTTATATGGGAATGCCACATGGGATAATCTGATTACTATTCTCAATAAGTATACCGATAAGGATCTGGTGGCCTGGAGTAATAGTTGGGTAAATGAAAAAGGGATGCCGGAAATTTCCGCTTCGTGGCATGACCGGACCTTGGTCGTGCGGCAAAAAGATCCCTGGCATAGAGGATTGAGTTGGCCACAAAATATAAGTGTAGCCCTCTATGAGGGAAAAAATGCAGATACACTCCAGTCCTCTGTGCATGAAGTGACTTTGGTATCCGATTCTGCGGTGACCGTTTTTCAGAACCGGTCTGCGGATGAGTCCTGCATTTTTCTGAATCAAAATGGTGAAGCCTATGGCTATTTCGTACTGGATCAGCGGACGATTACCTATGCTTTAGCGCATTTGAATACTTTCGCGAAAGCACCTGAAACCCGTTTGGCTTTATTGATCAATTTGAATGAAAACCGTCTGCACGGCCGTGTAGATGGTTTGGCTTTTGCCCGGATGTTGATCAGTAATTTGAAAACCGAAACCGAACCTTTGATTATTTCTACTTCGATCGCCTATTTGAATGAGATGGCCCTGCACGGACAGATTGCAGGAAGTGAAGAGCTTGAAGAAAGCCTGCTCGGATTAGCACGCAAACCGGGAGGAAAAGGTTGTCAACAGGCTGCTTTCAGGGCTTTGCTCGGAACCTTCCGGCAACCGGCGACGACACAGGAAATTTACCGGATGTGGAAAGAACAGAAATCTTTTACCGGCTTGGCTTTAGGAGAGAGCGATTATACTAAAATGGCTTATGAATTGGCTGTACGTATGCCTGAAAAATATGAGGAAATCAGGGCGACACAGGCGACCCGTATTCAGGACCCCGACCGGAAAAGAGAATTTAACTTTATTGTCCGGGCCGTAGCTCCTGAAACAGAAACGCGGGATTCCCTATTTCGGTCTTTATTGATCGCCGGGAACCGTCGGATAGAACCTTGGGTTACCCAGATCGTCGGATATCTCAACCACCCTCTCCGGCAACAGCAAGCCGTGAAGTACATCAGGCCGGCTTTACAGGAATTACAGGAAGTGCAGCGTACCGGAGATATCTTTTTCCCCAAGAACTGGATTTCAGCTACATTGCGCGGACATAATTCCCCGGAAGCGGCACAAGTAGTCCGGCAATTTCTGGAACAACATCCTGATTATCCCGTTCTGCTGAAAAATAAGATTTTACAAAGTGCCGACCATTTGCACCGATAAAATATTCAGGCATATACGGTGATTTCAATGGTGTCCTTTACTATTTGAAGGGCAATATAAAGAATATTTCCATTTCGTATAAAATCGGAGTAAGTACCAATAACCAGTTGGCTTTCCGGTATACTTACAGAGTCTGGCATTTCATCGGCCAGAAGTTCCCTGCTTTACGTCAAACGGTCAATGATTTCGAATATCATGTGTTTATTGCAGAGGAAAGAGGAGACAAATACCGGTGGATCTCTACCGGGATTACCATCCATGATGCCTTTCGGAAACAGGAGAAATAGGATTTTATAACTGATTTGAAACTAAGCCCCTGAGTTCACGTAAAGGGATAAAACGGATAGGTTATGAATGAAAAAAAGTCATTTTATGTGATCGGTATGAGTTGTGCCGGTTGTGCTGCCAATATTCAACAGGCATTATCCGAACGTAAGGGTGTCATAGAAGCCAGAGTAAATTTCGCCGCTTCAGACGTCATAGTGGAATATAACCCTACGCTTGTTTCCGATAAAGATTTGCAAAAAACGGTACAGGAAGCAGGCTACGATCTGTTGTTGGAAAATGAGACAGAGCCTGAACAGGCCGAAATTTTACAACGAGAAGCCTATGATAAACTACGCCGGAAAACGATAGGAGCGTTATTGCTATCCCTCCCTGTTTTTGTGATCGGGATGTTTTTTATGCATATGCCCTATGGCAACTGGATCATGCTGGGATTTACCTTACCGGTCCTACTGGTATTCGGAAGGGATTTTTTCATTAATGCCTGGCGACAATTGAAACATGGACATGCCAATATGGATACTTTGGTAGCGGTCAGTACAGGAGTTGCCTTTCTGTTCAGTCTGTTCAATACCCTATGGCCCACCTATTGGACGGACCGGGGACTGGAAGCTCATATTTATTATGAAGCGGCAGCAGTGATCATCGCTTTAATTTTATTAGGCCGTTTATTGGAAAGCCGTGCAAAATCGAATACTTCGACAGCAATCCGTAAACTGATCGGATTACAGCCCAAAGAGGTGATCCGGATTCTCGAAGACGGTACGGAACAGGTGATCCCGATCAAAGCAGTACAACCCGGAGACATACTATTGGTGAAACCCGGAGATAAAATTCCGGTCGACGGCAGTGTCACAGAAGGAGTTTCTTTTGTCGACGAGAGCATGATTACCGGCGAACCGGTACCTGTCGAGAAAGTGACCGGTACACATGTCTATACAGGTACGATCAATCAGAAAGGGAGTTTTAAATTCATGGCCGAAAAAGTCGGGAGCGAGACTATTTTAGCCCAGATTATCAAGATGGTACAGGAGGCCCAGGGTAGTAAAGCTCCGGTACAACAGTTGGTCGACAGAATTGCTGCTATTTTTGTACCTGCCGTAATCGGTATCGCAGCGCTTACTTTTATCGGCTGGATGATTGCCGGTGGAGAACTCGCTTTTACACATGCCTTGCTGACCTCGGTAACTGTATTGGTTATCGCCTGTCCCTGTGCATTGGGATTGGCGACCCCGACGGCAATTATGGTAGGTATCGGCAAAGGGGCTGAGAACAATATTCTGATCCGGGATGCACAGAGCCTGGAACAATTGTGTAAAGTACAAGCCGTAGTTTTAGATAAAACCGGAACGATTACCGAAGGGAAACCTGTGGTTACCGATATTTTCTGGAATCCGGGGATAGATTTACGACACAGTATGGAAGTTTTATTGTTTATGGAAAGCCGTTCCGAACATCCTCTGGCCGATGCTGTGGTACTCCATCTGACGGAAGAAGGGATAAAGACGAATCTGAAGGGAGAATTCAATAGTCTGACGGGACAGGGCATACAAGGTATGATCAATGGGGAATCCTATTTTGTAGGGAATCGCCGTTTGCTGGAAATGAACGGAATCTCCCGGGAAAGTGAACAGGCAGAACAAGCCGATGCTTGTAGTCTGGAAGGGAAAACCGTCGTTTATTTTGCCGATAGCAAACAAGTGTTGGCTTTAATTGTCATCGCCGACCGGATGAAGCCAGGGTCTGTAAAAGCTATCGAACGTTTGCAGGCAGAAGGTATTGAAGTATATATGCTCACCGGAGATAATCGGATCACAGCCCGGGCTGTAGCCGATAGTATCGGCCTGAAACATTTCAAGGCAGAAGTCATGCCATCGGATAAAGCCGATTTCGTGAAGGAACTACAACAACAGGGCAAGATTGTAGCGATGGCAGGTGACGGTATCAACGATTCGCAGGCTTTGGCCCAAGCCGATGTCAGCATCGCAATGGGGAAAGGTTCGGATATTGCAATCGATGTGGCGAAGATCACTTTGATTACCTCTGATCTGAATGCTATCCCGAAAGCCTGGGCCCTCTCGAAGCAAACGGTCGCTGCTATCCGGCAAAATCTGTTTTGGGCATTTATTTATAACCTGATCGGTATTCCCCTGGCAGCAGGCATTCTCTATCCCTGTTGCGGTTTTTTACTCAATCCGATGATAGCTGCCGCTGCGATGGCTTTCAGTTCGGTTTCCGTCGTTACGAACAGCTTACGCATCAAAGCAAAAAAAATCTGATTTCAATTTTTAAATCTCAATTTTCAATTATTGGGTAACCATTCTGAAGTTTAAGCGTTCGTATGAGTGTAGTTAAATTTATCGTCCCGATAAATTTAAGTTTATAAAGTTTTTTAAGAATAGGACATGAAAACATTTAAGTTTAAAACGAATTTGAAATGCAATAATTGTGTTGCCAAGGTTAAATCACAATTGGATATAACAGATGAAATCCAAAGTTGGTCGATCGATCTGAAAAGCCCTGACCGGATTTTGACAATAAAGGCCAAAGATGAGAAAGCTGTTGCATCGGTAGAACGGATACTTGCTGAAGCGGGCTATCTTGCAGAGGTTTACCCGGTTGAATCATATATAACTAAAAACGACAAAACTATGAAGGACGTGAAAAAAGAATCCGATAAACAATCCAAGCCAACTACAATTAAAGGCTGTGGCTGTGGTAATACCGAAAAACCAGGAAAAAGCCAAAAGATGGCTAATGATGAGACTACCGAGGACGATATTCAGGGAGCTTCAAATTACGAACGGGCAGAAAGTGACCAATCGAAAGGGATTTTTGCCCAACAGACAAAGGCTTATAATAAAACTATGGATGAGCTTATCGAGAATGACGATCAGAACGCCAAAGACAACCTCTCCGATTATATGGATGAGCTGAAGGAAGAATCGGAGACTTTAGACGATCATCCGAAACCTTATGGGACAACGGAAAATTCACCGGATTTTCCGGCAGAAGGAAAATTTACTCCTCCCTATTAGATAATAATACCTGAAGAGACGGTTAGTTATTAAGATAAAACGGGAACAACGGAGCAAACGGAGAATATGCTGTTTTACTCTGTTGTTCCCGTTTAGAAGAAATTTATTTCTTTTTAAAGAGATTCTGTATTCCCTGTAACAGATTACCTTTCAATTCTTTCTCTGCTGCTTTGGTGACTGCTTTGATCGCTTTGGAAAGGTCGGGTTTGATAACCGGCTTCGACAGCGTTCCCTCGACCTTTGCATCGATATCCAGATTTTTAATATTGTCCGAACCCGGAATAGATTTCAGGAGGTTGTCGATGTCCTTGCCGAAAAATTTACGGTCGATGTTCATCGATAAGGTATAATCGAGCTGCCCGTCGACGGTTTGATTTCCATAAATGGTCACCGGATTACCTGCAAAACTGGTCTTAAACGGTTCGACGATAATATTCCCGTTTTCGAGTTTGAAATCGATTTTCAGCTTACTGATACTCAACCGGCTAAGTTCGTCGTTCTTCATCACACTAGCCAACTGGTTCATCGCCGGATTGTCGTTGATCAGAATACCTTTTGATTCGAGATATCCCCCACCGTTTGCTGTCGTCATTACCGGACTCATTTCTTTATCCAGGGTAGAACTGAAGTTCATGGCAGCCGAAACTTGTCCGCTACAGTTCATCGCTACCGGAATACTCTTCCGCAGGAAAGTGAAAGCCTCGTAGGCGGCATGGATATCGAAGTCGGATATATTCAGCTTGAAATCTACTGTCGGAATCTTCGGATTGGCTGTATTATATTGTCCGTTCATCACCATTTTACCTTCCAACATATCCATACTGAGATTTTTCAGTGTGGCGACCGCATTATCCAAAGAAATTTGCCCTTTTACATTACGGATAGTCAGATTATCGAAAAGGATAGTGCTGATATTACTGGTAAATTGTACGTCGATGTTTTTGGGAATCTCCAAAGCTCCTTCTGCTGCGGTCGGTTTGTTCGTCAAGGCGATAGAGTCGGCCGAAGCCCGGGCCGTAGTATCGCTCTTTGTTTGGCGGGCCGCTTTGGCTTGGGCGATGATGAATTCATTCAAATTTATTCGGTTCGAATGCAGAGAGAAATTACCTTTCAGCGTTTCATTTTTGAAAACATAAGGAAGATAGTTCGAAATATTTCCTTGTAAAGTGAAATCCGAGGAAAAAACTTTTGCCTGTAACTGTTTCAGATTCAACTGAGCCGGAGTAATCGTAACAGATCCCTGCGGGATAGAAATACCTTCCGGAAATTCAGCATTGACCAAAAGAAGATCTTTTAAAATAATATTTCCTTTGGCAATAAATTTCTCATATTGTTCTTTCTCGATATATTGATATTTCCCGTTGAATGTCATATCGGTCGTGACGATTCCCTGCAGGGTAATATCTTTCAGTGGAAGGGCTTTCTTCAGATTGGAGAAATTAATAACCCCGACTGCACCTCCGGCAAGCACCGGATCGTTAGGATTACTGATATTCAAATACATACTGAATGGATTACCCGCTATATCGAACGATAATTTTTTCAGGTTCAGTTGTGTTGAATCGACAGGTCCTCCGGGATTGCTCACGTTCAGATCGATATTGATTTGACGGATAGCTTCCGGTAATTCGGGATATTTTACAGAAGCATTATTGACAAGTAAATTTGCCTGCAGAGCCGGGAGATGATCGGCATAATATTCTCCTTTAGCCGTAACATTCAGCTTAAAATCACCACTGGTTTCCAATCCTTCGATATAATGTTGCAACGTTTTGGGCACCATAGCCAACAAACTGGCAAATTTGGTATCCGGAGCATTCAATTGCAAATCCAGTTTATATTTGTCCTCTCCGACCCCGATATTTCCGGTTAAATCGAGTTTGAGATCATTCAGGGCCAGGTCATTTTTCTGAATATCGAAAGTCATCTCTTTGAGATTGGCTCCGATAACGGCCTGCCATTTCAGATCGGTCTTATTGATCCAGACACTGTTTTGGTGCCGATATGAAATATTTTGCAGAGCAAGGAAAATATCGATCAGCGTATTGGTTTCCGAAAAATTCCCATTGAGTTTTAAATCGATATCTGCAATGCTGGCATAAGTCGAATGCTGAAAATCATTGTAAGTGATGAATAAATTTTCAATGGCGATATCATTTAAACGAAGGCCTCTCTCCGCCTTGCCTTTCGGTTCGTCGGGCGGAGTTTCCGTAGTGGCGGAAGTTTGCGAATCGGAAGATAATAGGATATCCCAGTTGGCTTTCCCTTCGCTATTTACTGTCGGAGCGATACGGCAATTTTTAAGCAAAAGTTGGTTTACAATGAGTTCATCTCCTGCTATCAGTGACTTCAAATTCACCGAAGCCTCGAACAACGGAATGTAAACGACGGTATCTCCTGCAAATTCATCCTGCCCGGTAATCATCACCTCTTTCAAGGCAACATTCAGATTAGGAAAACTTTTGAACATGCTCAGGTTCATATCGCCGATTTTCAATTTCGCATTGATGTATTTGGCGGATTGCTTTTCAATAATTTGGAGTATATCTCCTTTAAAAAAAGTAGGGATGACCATTAAAGCTGTAATTACAACAAGAATGAGTACACCCAGTGTAATGAATACTTTTTTCATCGTCAGTATTTTTTAGTTGTTTTAAACGGCCGGTGTCCACCGGATTGTTCACAAAGTTATTCTATTTTGTGAACTTATTGGAAATAAGGCTTTATTTTTTTGAGTTTATAAGCCGGAAGTACTTTCTTTTCTTCGAGCAGTTGGAAAGAAAGAGAGTCGTATTTGCGCTTGGCATTGAAGATCATCTGTACATCCTCATATTCGAGATAGGGATGCCGGAGTATAGCTTTAAAACTCATGGTGTCCAACCTGTATTTCACGATCTTTGAAGGATCGACGGTAAATACCCCAGCGCACGAATCGACATTGAAGTGATTCATCTTTAACTCTTTCAACTGCCGGACGGCATAAAAACCTCCCAATCGCTGTCGGTATTTGATGATTTTACTTGCATAGTAAGGACCGATTCCCCGGATTCTGACCAACGCACTGCTGTCCGCCGTATTCAATTCCAAGGGAGGAGAAATTTCCCGATGTGATACCGGACGAAGAGAATCCTTTTCTATATTGATTACTTCCGGCAACAAAAAGAATGCAGGTTTCCCCGACCGGACAAACCGCGGAATAACAATAAGGCCTGTGATCAATAACAGCATGACCAGTACCCCTTCCCGTTCTGTACTATTGAATATCATGACACACCCGATTTTAAATGGCCTATAAAAGTTACAACATTTTTCCGGGATAAGAAACAAAAATCCTACCTATTTTGCATTTTTTTTAATATGCTATATAACTTATAACGAATAGATTAAACGAAAGCATATAAAAATATTCAGAAAAAACAGCAACCATTTTTTGCAACTAACGAAAAACTCCCTATATTTGCACCCGCAATTGAGACACATTGTGACCCGATTCAGTAGCTCAGCCGGTAGAGCACAACACTTTTAATGTTGGGGTCCTGGGTTCGAATCCCAGCTGGATCACCAAAAAAAAGCCAAAAGGCGTCAATAAAAAGACAAGTCCTGCAAAATTAATATTTTGTGGGACTTTTTTATTGCCTTTCGGCTACCTCGACCGCCATGAAAAGGTTACGGTTCAATCGAAAAATCGGGGTTGGATTGATAGTGGGCACTATAAAATAAATTTTTGTTTACACAATTTATTTTATAGTGCCGAAAAAGTCGCTTACCAGGCGTATTTCTTCCACGGACTGTTTACATGTGTCAGTAATTCATCGGCAGTACTTTTCATTACAGAATTGTATGCGCCCTTGCCGCCCCATAAGGAACGTCCGATAATATAGCTCATGGCCATGTCTTCCCACGAAGAGAACTCGGCATGTACCATATCATATGCGATGTCTATATATTTCCAGGCATCCGTTTCGGAAATATAGCCCATTTCACAACAAGCACGGGCAAGAAAGCAGATGCGTCCCGCATCCCAACCGGCAACGCCGTAACGTTTTAAATCTTCCTTTTGTGCAATCACTTTGTAGGAAAGCAGTTCCTCATAGGTCTCCTGCAAGTTCTGAAACTGCCTGACAATTTTGTCGTAATCTTCTTGAGAAGTCATATGCTGCTGAAAGATTTCATCTTGCTCTTCCGGTTTGTCTAACAAAAATGCCTGATAAACAAAGGGAAAATAATACCGGTACCCTTTTCCGCAAAGGTAGTCCAATTCTTTACGGGCCGCTTCCGTAGTTTCAATACCCCACCATTCTCCGAGTATCTTGGGTAGTATATCGGAAATACCGGTTTCTACCGAGTTTTGATAAGCTCCTTGTTGAGAGGCATACATGGCTCCGACAGCAATCCTCTTGCATTGCTCGTCGCTCAATTTTGATTTGGGATTCAGGCACACCCCTTTGAAAGATCTGCGTATTTTTCTGATAAATGAATATGCGCTTTTCCCTTTTTTGAAAAGCCAAAAACCACCCACGACAGCAGCTATCGTAACGGATATCCAAAAATCGTTGTTCATATTGTTATCATGCTTTTTAAGGTTCCTATTGCTATGCTTCCCAACTTGACTGCTTCCAAGGCGACTCACCGTTCTCCAGCAAGAGTTTTATGATCTCGTATGCCGTTTCGCTGTCTGCCGGATCACCATGCCATACACCGCGTCCCAGGATGAAACTCCATCCGTATTCTTCCCATGAAGAAAAGTGTTCGAGTGCGGTATCTGCCGCTACCTGCATGGTCTGCCACATCTCGTTCTCACTGATGTAACCGCAAAGATATGCCCAACGCCCCAAGTTCACCACACGTACCAAATCCCAGGCGATGGCGCTTTGAGGCATTTTCCCGGCAGGACACCAATTGTTTCTCTGCATTTCCTCCGTAATCAAACAGACGTCTTCCATCTTGCCGCCCTTACTACAATGCTCTTTTGCCGGTATATTTTCCAACCCGCGTTCACGAATTTCTGCCAGTATCCGATCCGCTTCGGCATGATGTCCCTCTTCAAGCAACCATCTCACGATATCCAGTGTACTTTTCCGGTCCGTTACATTCCACCATTCCCGAAGTGTACATTTGATGCTGTCGATATCGCTTTCACAATCGATTGTATCCACATTTTCGTCATTGTATACTAACATGGGTACACCGAAGGCCAGCAGACGAAGTTGTCCTGCATCCAGTTTTCCCTCACCGGATCTGTGGATACTCCAGCCTTCATCCGGATCGCCTAAATCATAAAAGTTCTGCATCATCTGTTGGGCAAATGTCATGTTTTGCCGGCCTGCTTCCGCTACCGTTTCCATGTCTATTCCGGCTGCTTTCAACATTGCCTCCTGCTGTGCTTGCATTTCAGCCATATTGGGAATACCGGCCGTCATTTGTGCCATTACCTGTTCTTGTATACCCTCCGGCATCTGGAATCCCGGAATGTTTCCGAACATGGATTGTGCCTGTTCCATTGCTGCCTTTACTGCGGCCTCTTGTGCCGCCTTTGCCATTTCCTCAGGACTTTGAGATGTCGTTTTTTCTTTTGTCATATCGTTTAATTCTTAATGATGTTAATAAATTATCCTTCGGCTCCTGCCGCTAATAGAATTTCTGTAATCTCGTTGTAGCCATGCTCGCCGGCATAATATAATGCTGTCCGTTGAGAATTGTCTGCCTGATTCACGTTCGCCTGGTGTTCCACGAGAAGTGCGACAAATTCATTGTTACCCTCTCTGGCTGCGAGAATAAGCGGGGTTTCTCCATTTTCGTTTTGTCTGTTGACTTGTGCATCGGTTGCTATCAGGTCTAAACCTATAAACTTGTTTCCTGCCCATGCAGCAAAATGCAAAGGTGTGTTTCCGTTTGGCAGGGCCTTGTTTACGTCTGCACCGGCATCAATCAACAGTTTTGCTACTGTAAGATTCCCTTTCATGCAGGCAATGATCAACGGTGTTTCCCCTTCATCGTTCGGTGTGTTCAGCATGTTGTCCGAAGTGGTAAGCAAGGTTCGGACTGTTTCTGACTGCCCGTTGAAAACTGCCTGATGGAGGGGCGTATTACCACGAGTATCGCTTGTCCCTTCTGCAGATAGGCATGTCACCACCTCCCGTAGTCCGTGAGCTGTAGCATAGTCTATCGCCTTGTGTCCCGAATTGTCGGCAACTTCTGTATCTGCTCCTTGCTCTATCAGAAACAAGGCTGCATCGGTGCGCTTGTTATCGAGGAGGCAGATTAAAGGGGTACGCCCTTCCTTGTCTGTGGCATCCAGCTCCGCCCCATATTGTACCAGTTTTCCTATTATTTCCTTGTTTCCACTCCTGGCAACCGCATGCAAGGGTGTTTCGGAACAGTTATTTGCGATGGAAACATCCGCATCGCTGTCAAGCAGAAGACTTACAATATCCCGGAATCCTTTCAGGCACGCATAATACAACGGAGTATTACCCTCCGCATCCCGTTTGTTTACATCAATTCCTCCTTTTTTCAGGAATATCTGTACAATGCTTTTCTGACCGTTACGGCACGCATTTAAAAAAGTCATGTTATTATCCATACTCAATCATATTTCAATAAAAACTTTACAAGGGACTCGTCGTTCTTTTCCGTTGCGATATCCAAGGCTGTCTTTCCTTCATTGTTCACGGCATTCACATCCGGTTTGCCGAAATCCATGACCAAACCGACGGCTTCTTTTGCTCCTCTTTGGGAACTGCCTGCGATGTAGTGCAACAAGGTATTGCCCCATTTGTCTTTTGCATTTATATCCGCACCGGCTTCAAGCAGGACCTCAAGTATATCGGCATCTTCCTCCGTGCAGCAACGTCCTCCGTAAGGATATGATCTCGGCAGGACGGCAAAGCATGGAATGTTCCCGTCCCAAAAGCGTCCTCCATAGAGGTTCATTGCCGGAGTCTGTCCTTGCAGATTAACTGCATTGACATCAGCTCCGTTCTCTACGAGATAGCGCACTGCCCAATTTCCTAACTCATACCCTGCTTCCCGACAGGCAAGAGACAAGGAGGTGTTGCCTTCTTTATCGGCAGGATTTTCCGGATGCCATCCGCATTGCATCAGGCATCGGAGAAGATGCAGGCATTCTTCTTTCTTTTCGCTACCCTGCTTTCTTTTCTTTAACCACACGGCAAAAGCCGTCCGTTCTTCCGAGTCTCTGAAGTCCGGATCAGCCCCGCTCCTTAACAGAATCTCTGCAGCTTCGGCATTATCCCATGACAAGGCACAGGCCAAAGGAGACTTCCCTTTGAAATCATGTAACTTTTCATCCTCGCATATGGTCTGTAATTCTACCCCCGAACGCAAGATGGCATCCAAGGCTGCCATATCCTTGTACCATAATGCCTGAAAGACATTCAATCCTCCGGCAAGTGCAGAAAGTTCATCTGTTTCTGGATCTTGACCGGACAATAGTGCGCCGATCCGTCGTGCCCCTTCTTCCATGGCGATGTCGAAAGCGGTCTTTCCGATGTTATTCTTGTCTTCCGGATCTATTTGTCCGTTTTCCAAAATACGTTTTGCGGTGGAAAAACATAGCTTGTCTGCTTCCCGCAGGCTTTCCATCTTTTCGTCAGTTTCCCGTTTATCTCTTTCCGGATACCACCGTTCGGAAAAATCCGCTATCCGTTCCTCTGTACGCTTGATATCGTATGCAATGTCTCCGGCAGATTGGCAAATGGCGTGTAGCACGTTGTCGCCGTTTGAATCGGCAGAATCGATGCGGTTGCCTGACATCAAAAGGGCATCTGCCATCAGGAAATGCCGGTTACGTACTGCTTCGATCAGGGCGGTCGTGTTTTTCCCCGAACGTAGTATTCTTGCTCCTTTGGAAAGCAGTAGTCCGGCAATCTCGGCAAATGCCGCTTCTTGCCGGCAATAATTGTGTTTTGCCAACACACATAGCGGCGTGTCTCCGTCGTCATTCTTTACATTTACATCCGCACCACGCTCCAACAGTATGCGTACCGCCTCCTCATCGGCAAATGTACAAGCCATATGCAGGGGTGTGGCATTTTTCCGCATTCCGTTCCTACTGTCAAGCGGGATATCCCTATATGCTGCGTGGATAGCAGATTCCGGAGTTTTGCTTGTATGCAGGCCGTATATTTCTTCACAGGTTATCATTATCGTTTTCTTTATGTATCAATTTCTCGATATGTTTGTATTTGCCTCCCAAACGGGCGGAAATGGTCTTGACTTCACTATGTAAATGTAATCTGAAAGCCGTTTCCGCTTTTAACCGCAACAGTTGCCTGTATGCCAAAGATACCGGAATACCTTGCGGCATGGGATAATAAGGATGCCCTTCGTCATAATCATAACAGAGGAAGGCTTCGGGTAACTCTGCCATGCGGATTGTATCCCCACCGGACATAAGCTGTTCCGCCTCACAAAGCAGCCTGTAACATTCGTCATGCCACTTTACCATGAAGCAACATAGCGCTTTGTTGTACAACAGCCTGAAATCCTTGTTCGGAATATGGTTGAAACACAAATAAGCCGCAGGGTAAGCTTTGCAGGACAGAAGTGATATTCCGGCAGAGAACAACTCTTCCGCTTCGCTGCCGGTTATTTGGGGTGTATTGGTAAACAGTGTCATGGGCAGGCAGGATTATTGTTCTATCTCAACTTCACCTGCTTCGTTAGTTTTAAACGGCACGGTGTAGTAGTTCGTCCAAATGTGTTTTCCTCTGGCCTCCTTGGGTTCGTCTTTTTTAATAAAATTGAGCTCGAACATCTGGCGCAATTGCCGATACTCCTGTTTGTAGTCATCACTCCATTTCTTCCAGCGGTCTTCGTAATCTTTGGGGACGGGACGCATATACAGCATATATTTTTCCACCGATTTGAACTCATATTGTTTGCCTTCTTCCTGAAGGATTACCAATTCACCACCACTGGCAATGTTGTGCCGTATTTTCTCGGCATTCATTCCGTCAATCTCAATGGCTGTCGTATATTCATAAGAGTTTAATACGGATTTTCCTTTTCTCGGTTCTTCGGGTACAAATTCACCATCCGTATAATTGATGGTCAGATTATAGTCATTGTCCTCCTTGTCGATGTAATCCACGCTGATTTGACTCAATACGTTTTCCAATTTGCGTTCTTTCCAGTCTTCTTTCCATTCTATGCGGTAAATTTTACATTCGTTTATATCCACATGGGCTTTTATAAGTTCCTTTATTTTAGCAACACCTTCATCGGAAGCCATTGCACAATCATTTGCAGACGAACAGGAAGAGATAGAGATGGCTGCAACTAATGCCACAAACAGGTTCTTCAATAATTTTACATTCATAATTTTTCAAATTGTTTTTTTTATATAAATGGGGAATTGATTAGTTGAATAAAGAGCGAAATTCTTCGAAGTCTTCCTGCGATGCAAAATACTTGGTTTCGAATACGATGTATTTATCAGGAAGACTTACCTTAAACTGGTTTTCTTCGTCATCGTCTTTTATATAGCTGATGTCGGAAATAAGGAAAGAGTTGTATTCGATTTTGCTTTTATTTACCTCAGGATATGTCACCCGTCCTTTATCCACGGTAATGGTTCCTCCCTGTGCTGCCAGCACCCGGGCCTTACGAATGTCAAAGTATGTCATGATAAGCAGTAGTACACCGCCAATAATCAAAATCGTGGAAAAGACTGCTGGAGAGAGGATGACCGCCCGCCTGATACGTAACCCAAAAGGGTAAATCAAAGGTACGACGATCATACCTATCCCGAATGCCAGGCTTGACCATTGGTTTGTCCATGCACTTGGGGGAGTGTAACTGAAAGTTTGATGCACACTCTTGAATTTTTCGGTTGTTTTTGTTGTTTCCATACTGTTTTATATTTTTAAAGTTGATGTAATCAGCGCATCTGTTATCAGGATATTCTCTGAAATACAAGAAATATTTTTTAATGCAGCTTTCGCTTCCGTTATGTTTTCGCTTTTCACTTGTGAGGAGATCCATTTCTTAATTTCCGGAAAGACAGTATATTCCGTGACTTCCCAATCAGGAACGCAGCCATGGATCAGTGTGTCGAACACGAAATCGCGAATGCCCTTTTTGGCCATTGTTTCGCCTAACCGTTTCATGTTTGCTTTTTCATAGCCGAGAAGTACACAACCTGAATATACGAAGAGTATATCGGAAGCCCGGACGGTGCTGTATGCAATACATTTGATTGTCGCTTCTATCAGACATAAAAGCAGATTCGTTTTTAGATAGCGTTCGCTTCGTCTCATGGAATATCCGGCATAAAGTGCCTGAATCGCATGGCTGAGAAAAGATTCACTCGTTTCTGCCAACAAGCGGGTGTTATCCGGAGCTGTGAACTTACCTATATGACCGTTTCTTTCCAACTGCCTGATGCGGTCTCTTTTTACAAGGGCAACTTGAAGGTTTTCAACCATAACTTTCCGCCAGTTCTGCCAGGTGGATTTCCGGTCACGGGTATTGGCGAATGTGATTTCCATGTAACCGTCCGACACGGACGTCGCGATTTCCATTGTTCCGCTGCGGGCTGTCATATCGGAAGTTTTGTCCCACTTTGTTCCGTCTACCATAATTTCTCCACCGAATAGTCCGGCAGGAATCGGCAGGACAGGGACAGATACTTTATTTTCTGTTATCCACAAGTATATGGCAGAAATATTATAAACATTCTCTTCGTTTCGGGCGGCAGTCACTCCGGCATCCTCCCAGACAAGAAAGCTGCGTCTGTCATATTGTATGGTCTTGCCGTTGTCATCTTGCATGGTCTGATGGGTAAATACGACTTTCTCTTTGCCGAAAATATCTGTCATGGCCGTATATGACAATGGTAGGCCGACATTTTTCCCGTTTATCTTTAATATACCTTCCGTAATCTCTACTCCATCTGTCTCCGGCAGATCGGGACTTCCTCCTTGCTCTTTATTCTCCTTTGCCGACAACCGTGGTTGGGTAATCGGCAGCTTTCCGCACGGAGGTGCAAACATCAGAGTTATATCTTCTGAAATAGGAGGTAATAAAAGGTCTATGTCCGGATAAGGCTTTGGGTAATTGAGCCAGTATCCCAATTTATTCGGACGGCTTGCCGTACGAAGGAAATGCCAAAAGTCTTCCGGCAGACTCAGTATGTCATCGGTATGCTGATGCGTATTTACTACGATAGTACCGTCAGGTAACGCATGAATCTTTTTGAATGATTCGCTACCGAACACACCGGGGCGGATGCGCAATACTTCATCTGTCCTCCGGTTCCAGAGACGGGCATAGTCGGAGCGGTTGCCATTGTCGCTGTTACCCTCTACCAAAATCCAGTCCTCCTGAAATAGGTGCAATCTGAATAAACCATCCCCAATGTGATGTAACGGAGCGATACGGCATCTTCGTGTCGCCATATCGAGATCAAGCAATCCCGGTTCCAACCATATTCCGCTATTGTTTCTTGCATTGTATTCGTGCAGCGAAATCATGCGTGCGGTGTCCGGTACGGGTATGCAACCTTCACGGAACGTTTCATACCCGAACATGGAGAAGGGGAGGGTGGTATATTTCCCGTTATCGTCATATCGGATGATGCCCGATTTGTAATAACTCCCCATTGTTATATACAGCGTTCCTTTCCCGTCTATCCCGAAACCGGGAGGATACATCAAGCCATCCGGTAATATAATACGGCTTACATATTTTACTCCCTGTTCCGTCATTGTATGAATGATGACACTTTTAGCATCTCCCAGGCAGAGATAAGGTCCGTACCATCGAAACTCATACTTTTCATAGACACTCAAATCACACAGGCGCGACCATTTGTCCGCCTCCAACGGGTTCTTTCCCCCAATAGGCATTTCTCCCAAAGAGGTAGAATAAAGTGCGGCATAAAAGTCCAGCTCCTTCGAGTATCTGAAACTGTGGATTTTCCTCGTTTTGAATTTTACAGGCTGAAGAGGTACAATACGCAAATCGACTATGAATGTTCCCAACCATTGCTCTTCATCTTTCGGCTTCCATTCTCCATAGGCGCAATATCCGGCAAAACCTCTTACGATGTAACAGATGCCGTCATCCGGCCATTCCATTTTTTCACGGGGCATTTGCTTTCGTGGATTGATATGCCGGGCTGTAATCCCAAAATCACGGTGTGGTTGTTTGAGAAGTTGGCAATATTGACCATACTTCCTGCATTTTTTCTCAAAGGTCTGCATTTCCGTTTGTGGAAGCAACTCCAATAGGTAAATCTCATCACCGTCCAAGTCATAGAGAGCGTATCCGCAGGCGGTAAGTTCCTGCCCCAAGGCGGCTATACCCGCTTCATGCGAAAGACAGAAATATTGGGTTATGATTTCATCAAAACGCTTGTCTTTCAATATGGGAACATCTTTTCCCCATCTTTTTCTCATTTCTGCCAGCGTATCTTCTACATCTCCATCATCTTTGCGTAGGTCAAGGGCTTTATTGCGGACTTCTTCCATCCGATCATTCTCATACAGCTCCATTTCGCTCTTAATCCATTCCACCACAGCCTTTCCGGATATTCCTTTTGTCGTATATATACCGGCAGGTATTTTGGAAAACCGGATACCGTTAGTTGAGAGTTTGTGCATCAGAAGTACAAGTTGGTCGGGAGTATAAAGTTCATTCTTCATTAACCATTCTCCATTACATACAAGAAAACCGTCTTCTTCGTTCCAGTCTCCATGAATGCTGTTGTCACCGTTGCACACGTGAATTTGATAACTTGTGAAACGGGTATAGTCATGAAAAAGAGATTTCGGTCCGAATAATCGGACTGTCAGAATAAACCACGTTTGTTCGTCTCTCTTGCCGTCCGATACGGGAAACATTTCCCCGTCGGAAGTAAAATGGAAAGATATACTCCATTCAAAATCATCAGGGTAAGGAATATTGGCCTTTGCCAACCATTTTGTGCTCACAAGAGTGGGGATTATCTTCTCGTAATAATCGGTAAGTTCCCGGTTCAGTTCATGCAGATGCTTCTGTTCCGGCAATAGCAGTACAATGCGATACAATATATGGAGATCTCCCGGCCCTTGTTCCATAAGGGTATGGGCAAGTTTTGACAGATAAGCGATGGCACAAGAATCTGGAGACAAGGCCAGTAAAGCTGTACAATACCAGAACCTTATAATGTCGTAATCGAAAAGTCCGGTCATGCAATAATTTTCCAGTTCTTGTGCTGTGGAAGATAGGCAGGGATAGCCTTGTAGAAAATCTGCCACTATGCGGATAAGTTCTCCGTCTGCCGCATACGGTTGCATGCGCAATAATTCTTTTCTGTCGGTAGGGGCATGAATATAAGAATCGAGCGCAGAGTTAAGCCGGTTAATTTTATCAGACAGCGTCACATTGCAATTTGCCGGTGTCGGTATGCGGATTTTGTTACCGGCATGGTATCCGGCATGTTTCTCGTTTTCATAAACGTACGGTATACAGTCGGTGAGATACCATTTCCAAAATTCCCTGTTCGATTCGGGATTGATTTCCGATAAGTCTGCCGCACCTCCATTGCAGGAAAGACTTGCTAAAAACGCTGCATCCCATTCGTCGGAGGCAAGTTCTTCATCATTTTCCGCAACTTCTTCATAATCGTTACCGTCTGTTACTGTATATGCAGCCTGTACAGCTGCCATGCCTGCCATAAGTGGGGCAAAATCGGTTCCATAGTCGCGTCCTTCTACAAGACTGGAAGTGTAGTCCGCTATTCTCGTTATTTCATCCGGATTTGCTTTTTCCTCTAAGTAATGCTCCGCTTTTCGGAGCAATGCAATAATTTTATGGCTTTCTCCGGAATATCTTCTCCAAATCGGTAAGACTTTAAGCGCACACAATATACCGATTCTTCCTGCTATACGGGGAGACCGGAATGCCCGTAAAATTTTATATCTTGACGGGCGGGACAGGTGACCTTGGGGCGAGCTGGAAATTTCTCCCAACCCTTCTTTTATCAATTCCTCCGGAAAAACGGGTACTTCAGTTGCCTTTTCCGGCAAGACAAAAGCGATAATTTCCCGTTCGGGATTTTTATATATGGAAAGAATCATATCCAGATACCAGTGCCAATACTCTTTTCGTTTTCCTGTATCACCGTTTCTTTCCTTGACAAAAGGATTTCCACCTGAATAGACAATTGATCCTATGAAATCAGCATTCCAGCTTTCAGGATCGAAAGATCCGTCATCTTCTCCGCAATAATCCTCTATGTTCAATATAGACGCTGCATCATAACATACTGTATATCCAAGCATCACGATAGCCCAACCTACGGTTGCATCCGTTTCCTTATGATTATCTTCCACATGAATCCTCAATTTCTCTGTTTCTGATAATATAGCTTCGGCAGAGTTTTCAGCTTTATACAGATAGTTGTTTATGCAGGAGAGTACTTGTGCATGAACGTTGCTTTGCTTTCCGACAGAAAAATAAATCTTCTTGCAACACTCGCATTGTATTTTCTGTATGACACGTATATTACCGATCCGTTTCATCAAATCAATCCTTAACGGTAAAGGCAAATGTCCCAGACTGCTTTGATCGACCCACTCTTTTAATCTTTCTATTCTATCTGTTATTGTGTCTTCATCAGGATGGAGTTTCGGGAAGGTGTATTCCCGTTTGGATTTGGGGAGTCCTGCGTATAGCCGGCTATAATCAATGTAGGTGTGAGGAGAATAACGGTCGTGAAAAATCGGCAGCCGGAAGTCCGATGCTTTTATATAGGCGTTCCCGTTTCCGTCCAGGCTTATCCCAGGTTCTTGAGATAGCATCGGGGCAATGACCGGATTATCAGCATATGCTATCCGTATATATTGCTCACCATCCTTTTTTTCTTCGTACAGGACGATACTTCCATGCTGTCTATGTACCTTGTCCATATCTCTGGCAGTTAAATTATGCGCCAAAGATAAACAACATATTAAAATTTGAACGATTGTTCAGAAAAAAATATCTTTTAAATATTACTAAAAGGAATCAGGCTTTCAGTAGCGAATATAAACTATCAAATTTGTCCTTCAATTCTTCTACGTCCAGACCGTTCAGGAACGATTGCTCATAGGACATGCCCAAGAACACCTGACGGAACAGTGAGGCGGTTTTTTTCACGTCCGTATCTTGCTTTATTTCACCGTTATTCTTGGCTTTTTGTATTACCTTTCTCCATAACTCATGTTCCTTTTGGAAGGTATTCTCCATTTTTTCACGGACTCCGGGATAGTACATCCTCACTTGAGAAAGAAAATGGAAGTAGTAGAAGTTGGGACAGCAATCATTGTTATCCACACTGCATTCCACCAGTTTGACAATACGGTTCATGGCTGTTCTTACTCCTGCCACATACTGGTCGATAAATTCCGCAAGTGTTTCTGCCGGTTCTGCGAACTTATTGGACGGCGTCTGCATTTGTATGGCATACTTGTCTGCCACCGCCATGAACAGGTCGAGTTTGTGGGGAAAATAATACACCACCCCTGTCTTTACCACTCCGCAGGCTTTCGCCAGCGTGCTGATACTCGCCTTTTCGTAATTCATCTTCAGAAACACCTTAAATGCTTTATCTATCACTTCTTCTCGGTTGGTAATCATATCGGGTTGTATTTTTTTATGTTTTTTTGCGAAGATACGCTTTTTATTTTGAAGTTTTTGTATCGGGATGCTATTCTTTCTTGCCGGTAAGCCACTTCACGCCATCTTCTAGCCACTCGTTCCCTATTCTTTCCTTTCCCTTTGCGCCATAGCCTTTTACCTCTATTTCCGTGCCACAATTAACCTGATTATATCACAATTCCCCACACGGCTGAAAGAGGAAGATCTTACAGGAGAGTTGCAGGTAGCACTGGCACAGGGTAAGGCGACCTGCATCAAGGGCATGACCGACAACGAGGGGAACTTGTTCAGTGCTTTCGTCCGTGCCGACTACGAGCGGGCGAAGTTTGATTTTTTCAAATGGGATCCGGACAAGAACAAAAAGCAGGATCAGTCGCAGCAGGCGCCCGTCTGTCAGGAAGGCACAAGGCAGGCAAACACCGTCAGCCGGAATCACCCGGTACAGAAAGCCGATAAAAAAGGAGTATCCATTTGACCATTCACATGAATAATATGATTTCGGCGAACTCTTTCGGTTCCTTACAGCTAAGCCCATACATTGGTATTGAAAGAATAAAAATTAAGCTTTATTTAGTTTTTCGTATTAATTTTCTACATTTACAGGTTCATAAGGGGAAAGATATAGAGAATTGAACGGAGAGTCTGCTCTCCTATTGTCGTTTTGAAAAGCCGATGAATAAACTCGTCAGAAAACTATTAAATAAATATTCATGAAACAACAATTGGTAGATAAAAGTTCTCGTATCGAAGTTGTAGACGCTTTGCGTGGTTTTGCGGTAATGGCTATTCTCTTGGTACATAACCTGGAACATTTTATTTTTCCGGTTTATCCTGAAAATTCTCCAGGTTGGTTAAATGTATTGGATCAGGGGGTTTTGAACAGTATTTTTGCTCTTTTTGCCGGAAAGGCCTATGCCATCTTTGCATTGTTGTTCGGATTTACCTTTTACATGCAAAGTAACAATCAAAAAAAGCAAGGGAAGGATTTCGGCTATCGTTTTCTGTGGCGTCTGGCGTTATTGGGTGTATTTGCAACATGGAATGCCGCCTTTTTTCCTGCCGGAGATGTATTGTTGTTGTTTGTTGTTGTCGGGGTTGTTTTATTTCTTACCCGGAGCTGGAGCGACAGGGCTATTGGGGTCGCCGCAGTTGTCTTACTCCTGCAGCCTGTCGAGTGGTATCATTACATAGCCAACCTGATCAATCCGGCGCATCGCTTACCGGATTTGAAAGTTGCTGAGATGTACGGGGAAGTGGCGGATTACACCAAAGCGGGAAATTGGAGGGATTTCCTCCTGGGTAACGTTACTTTGGGACAAAAAGCAAGTTTTTTATGGGCGGTAAATGCCGGACGTTTCGTACAGACTGCCGGATTATTTCTGTTAGGTTTTTTTATCGGCAGAAAACAACTTTTCATGACGAATGAAAAGAATATAGCTTTTGGGACAAAAGTACTCATCATTTCTGCTATTTCTTTTGCTCCTTTATACACCTTAAAGGAACTGGTCATGGAAAATGACCCAATCGTGCAGCAAACTGTGGGAACAGCATTCGATATGTGGCAGAAGCTGGCTTTTACTTTGGTTTTAGTGGCTTCGTTTATTCTGCTTTATCAACATAAAAATTTCAGCAAAGCAGTCGCCGGTTTGCGTTTTTATGGTAAAATGAGCCTGACCAATTACATCTCTCAATCCATAATAGGTGTTTTCATTTATTTCCCTATAGGTCTGAATCTTACCCCTTATTGTGGATATACCTTTAGTTTATTGGTCGGCTTTTTGATATTTCTGTTACAACTGAGATTTTGTAAATGGTGGCTGGCCAGGCATAAACAAGGTCCGTTGGAATATATCTGGCATAAATGTACCTGGATAGGAACGGGTAAATAGCCGAAGACTATAAACAATCCTCCGGCATGATTTTCTGCCGGAGGATTGTTGTTTGGGGGTACTTTAATCGAACTGTAAGATGACGTCTGTCTTTTCGCTGCAGAATGAAAGCCTGTTTTTAAGAAATAATCCGTTTTCTCTGGATTTGAACTGCGGGGACGATATGGCGAATAGGATTTCAGTCCGCATTGTTTCAGGGAAATGAAACAGCTTCGGGTTCCTTTAGTTGTGATGCGATAGTTCCGTCTGAATCAAAAGCGACTAACTTTACCATGTACTTATTTTTTGTTGATCTCACGGATTACCCGGCAAGGATTACCTACCGCCAGACTATCGGCCGGAATATTTTTGGTTACGACACTTCCGGCTCCGATTACACACCCTTTGCCGATAGTCACTCCGGGTAATATGATCACACCGCCACCGATCCAACAACCGTCTTCGATAATCACAGGAAGTGCATAAGTACGGCAGAAATAGGCAGCTTTATCCGGAGTCCAACCGGGAGTGAGCCGTTCGGACAACTCGATAGGATGGGTTGCTGTATAGATTTGTACATTGGAAGCGATTAAAACATGGCTGCCTATGGTGATTTTATTACAATCGATAAAAGAACAGTTCATATTGACAGATACATTGTCGCCGATATGAATATTACAACCATAATCACATAGGAACGGAGTACCGACAGATACGTTGTTACCGATACTGCCGAACATTTCTTTCAAGACTTCCTGTTTTGTTTTTTTCTCTTCGTAAGACAGTGCATTATAGCGTGCCAACAATTGGCGGGTTTTCCCTTTTTGTGTGATAAAAATAGGATCATGACAGTCGTACCACTCACCGGCCATACATTTGTCTAATTCTGTTTTCATGTGAATCGATGATTTATTTCAGATTATAATAGACAAATGTATGGGAAATATCTTGCTTCATTTTTGATATAGATCAAAAAGATAGATGGCCGGCAGAAACGACCGGGTCTCCAATCCCGGATACTGAAGACGGACAAATACAGAAATAATGCTGCTTTTTCGGCGATAAAAGTTCCGATAACTTAAAGATTTTTATTTACAGACGTCGATCCATTGGATAGCCAGGGCGTATCGGAATAATTCGTCACAATGCAATTCGATGGCTGAATTGCTACTGCCGCAGGCCGGAAAAACGGTGTCGAATCTTTGCAGGGAAATATCCAGATAAGTTTGTACGCCTTCAGGATTAGCGAAGGGGCAGACGCCTCCGATGGCATGGCCTGTCGATTCTGCCACTTTCTCAGGACTTAACATTCTGGCTTTCATTTTGAAGAAATGTCTGAATTTACTGTTATCGATTTTTGCGTCTCCGGCAGTGACGATCAGGATACAATGATTTTCGTCTTCGCCTTGGAAAGAGAGGGTTTTAGCTATACGTGCCGGTTCGACGGACAATGCCTGTGCGGCTAATTCGACGGTTGCACTGGACACTGGAAATTCCATGACTTCTTTTTCACGACCCAGGGTGGCAAAATAAGCTTTGACTTTTTCTATTGACATGATTTTATTTTTTTCGATCGTTATACGTGCTGATCGGTTGTTTTCGGAAAGCAAAATTAAAGAAATAGAAGATGGAATGAAACGAAGAGATTGTTTTTTACTTACCATATTGCTGCTGACAACAGTGAATCTGAAAATTTCTACTTTATGCAATATAGGTCAATTTTACTATCTTTGTGATTTCGATCGTAGGGCGTTATTATGAAGAGATATGGTGCCGATAGAGATAAAGAGATCCAGAGACTACTGCAAGAAATGCCGGAGGAAGGGTTTCGTCTGCTGTTCGATGTGTATCATATGCAATTGTGTGTGTATGTCGTACAGTTGACCGATTCTTTCCAATTGGCCGAGGATATTGTTCAGGATTTCTTTGTCGCTTTCTGGGAAAGAAAATATTATCGCGCCATTACCGGCAATTTTCGTAGTTATCTGTATACTTCCGTACATAATGCAGCATTGGCTGTTTTGAAGAAGAAGAAGCTGGTGCCGATGGAATTACTGACAGGAGTCCCGGTGGAGATTCCACAGGAGGCTGTCCTGGAAAGGGAAGAACTGGAACGGCAGGAAAAAGAATTGATGCTGAAATTGGAGAAATTACCGAAGCAAGAAATAGCTGCCATCAAAGCGGTTATCCTGGAAAATAAAAAATGTGTGGAAGCTGCTTTGGAACTCGGTATGTCGGTAAATACCTTAAAGACACATTTAGCCCGGGCGTTGAAAAAATTGAGAAAAGATTATCATCTCTCCTTTTTATTTTATTCGTTTTAATAAATATTAACATTTTACTTGTCATTCATTCAACTACTTTTTCACTCTACAATATAAAAAGAGTGAATAATGACTAATGAAAAACAACAAAATAGAAAAACTTTCATCGATTGTTACCGGATCGGACGTTCGTTGGAATATATGGATCGTTATGACCAGGAACAGGCGTGGAAAAAATTGAATTCCGCCATACAAAGAAAACGCCTGCATCGCCGGATCTCTTATATGTCCTCTGTCGCGGCTATGGTTGCCATTGCTTTTACTTCATTTTATTTGTGGCATGGTGAAGATCAGGCTCCGGCAGAGAAGTTGGCCGATGCTCAGGAGACCGTTGGACAGAGTGGGCGTCCCGGTGTTATCCTGTCGCTGTCTGATGGCCGCCGGATCGATCTTTCTGCCCGGGAAGGTAAGATCGGGGCAGGAGAAGAGGTGGTGAATCATCCGGAAAACAAACAATTGTTCTATGCTGCGGATCAGGGCGGGGAGAAGATCAGCCGGATGAACCGGCTGGATATTCCTCAGGGAGCTGAATATCATTTGGTGCTGTCCGACGGGACACGGGTGTGGATGAATGCCCGCTCGCGTTTGGTTTATCCGGTGGCTTTCGGCGATACCCGGGAGGTAGAACTGGAAGGGGAGGCCTATTTCGAAGTGACCCGGGATGAAAACCGTCCTTTTATTGTACATGCCGGTCAGGTTGCTGTCAAAGTGTTGGGAACAGAGTTTAATGTAAATACCTGCCGGAAGCAAAAGGTACAGACAGTGTTGGTAAAAGGAAGCGTACAGGTGGAGAACGGCGGAAAACGGGAGGTGGTGTTACGACCGGGCGAGCTGGCGGAAACCGTGGGGACACAGATCCGGGTCACTCAGGTGAATGTACGCAAATATACGGCCTGGCGTGAGGGAGTATTTTATTTCGAAGAGGCTGAGTTGGAGGAAATTATGACGGAATTGGCCGACTGGTATTGTGTACAGGCTGTTTTTACCGATCAGACGGTCCGGACGCGTAAATTCAGCGGAGTACTGGAGCGGAGCGAGACCATAGAAAACGTGTTGAAAAAGATAGAACGTACCACCAGTGTACATTTTACTATCCAACAAGGTATTATTCAAGTGAAATAAAAAAAGAAACCGGAAAAGGGCTGCCACCCTCTTCCGGCGGAGATCAAACTATCATAGCAAATAATAGTATTAACCAATTCACAAATTTATGAAAAAAAAAGAAATTGTACGATTTCCCAGGTCCGGGAAATTAAGGCAAATCGGAAGGATGATGAAATTAATGGTTTTATTTATGATTTTGGGGTGTGTGAGTGTATCGGCCAGGTCGGTTGCACAAAACCAACGGGTGTCCCTGAACTTGCGGAATTGTACGGTGATGCAGTTGTTTGAAGAAATTCAGCAACAGACCCGTTTGTTTTTCTTTTACGATCAGAAGCATTTTCAGGGACAAAATGTTTTGACGGTTCGGGCCGACGATGAAGAGGTCGGTGGATTGCTGAAACGTTTGTTTGCCGATAAGAATGTAGAATTTGTTTTTGAAGACCAGACCGTTATCGTGCGTCCGGCAGTTAGCCGGAAGCAAGTGAATGGAAAAGTGGTAAAGGGGGTCGTCAGAGATGCTGCCGGCCATGTACTTCCCGGAGTAACGGTAGTATTGAAAGGGACGACGCTGGGAACTTCTACGGACATCGACGGTAAATATACCCTGACGTTACCCGAAGGTGAACACGTTCTGGTTTTCTCGATGATCGGTATGAAAATGCAGGAGTTTCCTTTGGGCACACGTACCGAACTGGACGTTACCCTGCAGGAAGAGGTGGCAGAGATGGAGGAAGTAGTGGTGACCGGTATTTTCAAGAAAGCGAAAGAGAGTTATACCGGAGCTGTTTCATCGATCGATAAGGAGCAATTGAAAATCTATAAAGGCCAGAATCTGCTTCAGACACTGAAAAATATAGATGTGTCCATTAATCTGGCTGTGGATAATATTAACGGTAGCAATCCCAACCGGATGCCGCAAGTGAATATCCGGGGTAATTCTTCTCTGCCTATGAGTGTACAGGAGTATAACGAAAGCCTGAGCAAGGAGGTGAATACCCCGTTGATCATCCTGGATGGCTTTGAAATAGCATTGGAGCGTTTGATGGACTATAACGACGAGGAAATCGAATCGATCAATATCCTGAAAGATGCTGCTGCTACGGCGATATACGGTTCGCGGGGTTCTAACGGAGTGATTGTGGTGACGACAAAGCAACCGGAAGCCGGTAAATTGCGCGTTAATGCAGAAATAGGGATCGATATCGAAGCTCCTGACCTGACCTCTTACGATTTGTTGAATGCGGCTGAAAAATTGCAGTTGGAGTGGGATCTCGGATTGTATAAGAATGAAAGCCTGCCGAGTAATGATGTATGGTATAAAGAGGCTTATGCCAAACGGAAAAGGGCAATTGCCTCCGGCACAGATACCGATTGGTTGAGTAAACCGTTGCACACAGGGGTCGGTTCGCATTATAATTTACGTATGGAGGGTGGAAGCGACGAATTCCGCTGGAGTGCCAGTGTGGGCTATAAAAATACACAGGGAGCCATGCGGGATTCCGAGCGTAAAAGTCTGAACACCTCTCTGACCTTAATGTATAAAGTGAAAAATTTCACCTTTAAAAATCAGGCTTCTTACGGGACAACCAAAAGTAAAGAGAGTAAATACGGTACGTTCAGTGATTATGTAAAACAACAACCCTATAATGCTCCGTATGATGAGAATGGAAAACTGGTGCGGATGTTCGACGGTTTTCATGCTCATTACCAAGGATATCAAAATCCGTTGTACGATGCCACCCTGAACAGTTTCGATAAGAGTAGTTACCGTACGCTGACGGATAATTTCGCCATAGAATGGAATCCGTTCGAAGGCTTGACCTTACGCGGACAAGTCGGGATTACGGCTACGGACAATACGTCTGATCGGTTTTTGCCCGCAGAACATTCCACTTTCACCGACGATTCGCAATATGAAACCGACGAGGGATTCCTGCGCCGGGGAACTTATGATTATACCACCGGACGTACGAATGAATATACCGGGAATATAACGCTTTCGTATACCAGGACTTTTGCCGATAAACATCAGGTGTATGTCGGTTTGGATTATTCGCTGAATGAATCCGAGGGGTATAATTATGCCATCGCTGCCGAAGGTTTTACGAATGAGGATATCCATTTTCTGGCCAGTGCCCGGCAATATGCCAAAGACGAAGGTCCCGGCGGATCCAAATCCAAAAGCCGTCGGTTGGGATTGACAGCCAATGTCAATTATATCTATGATAACCGTTATTTCGTGGATTTTTCGTATCGGGTGGATGGGAAATCCGATTTCGGTTCGAAAAAGAGATATGCTCCTTTCTGGAGTACCGGTATCGGCTGGAACCTGCACAATGAAAAATTCCTGAAGGGTAGTTTTGCAAATATTCTGCGGTTGAAAGCTTCTTACGGACAGACCGGTACACAGCAGGGATCCGACGGTGCCAATACGTTGTATAAATATATTACGGACAACCGGTATATGTATTGGACCGGAGCGGAATTGCAGGGATTGGGTAATCCTTATCTGACCTGGCAGAAAACCGATGAATTCAACTTCGGGGTGGAATTCGGATTGTGGAAAGGACGTATGAAGGGGGAATTCAACGTTTATACCAAGAAAACCTCTAATTTGCTTTCCAATATGGATCTGCCGCATTCCAACGGTTTTGCTTCCTACGTCGACAATGTCGGAGAAGTGAAAAACAACGGTTGGGAAGCCTCTGCCAGTGTTTATGTTATCCGGAATGCTGAGCGGGATATCAACTGGATTATCGGTGGTCAGCTGACTTACAATAAGAATTATGTTTCGAAGCTGTCGGAAGCCATTAAAGCCCAGAACGAGGCTTATCTGAAAGAGGATGTAGATGTCGCCAATCTGTTTTATGAAGGACGTCCGCAAAACGGTATTTATGTCGTTCGTTCTCTGGGAATCGATCCGGCCAACGGACAGGAGATTTTTTTGGATAAAGACGGTAACCGGACGGATATCTGGAAGGCTTCCGATAAGGTTTATGTCGGTCAGGCAGATCCCAGGTACCGGGGTATTGCCAATACGATGTTTATGTGGAAAGGATTGACGGTAAATGTATCGGCTTCCTTCTATTGGGGTGGGAAGAGGTACAATTCGACGATTATCGACCGGGTAGAAGTCGGGCGTACCACCTTGATGGCACAGAATGTGGATGCCCGGGCTCTGTACGACCGCTGGCAGAAACCGGGGGATATCGTTCCATTCAGGAAATACGACGATAGTTCGACCCGTGCCACTTCCCGCTTTGTCATGGACGATAAGGTGTTCGAGATTCAGTCTGTCGGGCTTCAGTATAAATGGGATTCTGCGTGGGTAAAGAAATACATGCGGGCGACATCGGTGACCTTCGGTGTGAATATGTCCGATTTGTGGCATTTCTCGACAATCAAGATGGAACGGGGTACCAGTTATCCTTTTGCCCGGAATATTCAGGGAAGTATAAAATTTTTATTTTAACGACAGGATAAATAACGATAGATATGAAAATATATAAATTTATAGGATTTATAGCCCTGTTGGGGTGGTCGGCCGTTTCTTGCAACGACTGGCTGGATGTGCGTCCCGATACGGAACAGAAAGAAGAAGATCAGTTTTCGACCTACAAAGGTTTTCGGGATGCTCTCACCGGATGCTATATGGCTTTGGCTAACGAAGATGTGTATGGTTGCCGTTTGACGATGAGTTGTACGGAAGCTTTGGCCGGATTGTGGCATATGCCGGATGAACCCTCGTCTACCAGCGATCGGTATCAGGATTATCACCTGATGTTGCACGAATACGACAATGACGGAGCACGGCAGGCTGTCCAGGCTATTTATTCCAAGCTTTATAATATCATTGTTCAGGCCAATCTGGTTATCAAACATGCAGAAGATAATGCAGCCGCTTTCCCCGACGAAGCAACCCGTTCGGTAATCCTCGGTGAAGCCTATGCTATCCGTGCCTATTGTCAGTTGGATGTTTTACGTTTGTTCGGTGAAGTCCCCGGGGGACAAGGAACAAAAGTAAGCTTGCCTTATTCCGAAGTGACGGCCTTCGACGAGAGAGCCACCCGCTATGATTTCACCGGATATAGCGAAAAATTGATCGCCGACCTTGATAAAGCTGAAAAGCTGCTCAAAGACAATGATCCGATTTTCGGATATACTTTTGAAGAATTGAATGCACCTTCGTCGGTGGAGATTGAAGATACCTATATGTGTTACCGGCAGTCCCGTCTGAACTATTGGGCTGTAAAGGCTTTGCAGTCCCGGATGTATCTTTATCTGGGGAAAGCCGATCCGAAATATCTGGCAATGGCTTACGATGCAGCGAAGGCGGTCATCGATGCCAAAGACCGGGATGGAAATCCGGTGATGACACTGAGCGGTAGCAGTGATCGTGAAACCAACGGTTATAAGGCCTGCCCGAACGAGTGTCTTTTTTATCTGAGTAAATATAATGTGAAAGATGTTGCTTCGATTCTGATCGGCGGGGCTGATGTACAAACCGGAGTAAACTATCTCTATATTACGCCCGAACGTCTGACCCGGCTTTTTGAGGGAGTTCCGACGGATTCGGACAACCGTTATGCATTCATGTGGAACAAAAATGCCAAATCTTCAACTTCGAAGAAGAATGTAACTATTCTGAAATATTATTTTGCCGATGATGTGGAGAATAAAGCGTTGTATTATCAGATTATACCCATGCTCCGGATGTCCGAGATGTATTTGATTGCGGTGGAGACAACACCTTCGCTCAGTGAGGCCAATGCTTTGTATAAAGATTATATGTTGGAATGCGGTGTCGCTTTGGATAAAGATGTATTTGACGGTTTAAACGATCGTTCCGGTGAGCTGATGGCTGAATACCGGCGGGAGTTTTTTGCCGAAGGACAGTTGTTTTATACCTACAAGCGAAATCAGGTCAAGGATATACTGTGGTTGGAGACTCAGGAAATGACGGAGGATGATTATATCTTGTGGAATTGTGTAAATACGGAATTTAATCCTTAATTTTTTTAAACGAATAGCGATGAAACGATTGAATATATGGTTATGCAGCATGTTGTTGTTGTGTATTACTGCCTGTGAAAAAGATTTACCGGTGTTTGAAGATCCGGATTGTTTGTTGAATTTTAATTATGGTAGCCAGCTCAGTACGGAAGAGGTCACTGAGATGATGCGAAACGGGAGCCATTCTTTCAAACTGAAAACACCGGAAGGACAATTGAGCGATACGGTATGGTTAGATGTGGATATTATGGGAAAACTTTCAGCGGAAGACCGTCCGCTGGCCTTGCAGCAAGTGATGGTGGAAGGAACGAAGAATGCCGTTGCAGGTACGCATTATATAGCATTTGACGATCCGGTACTGGCGGAGTTCTATGTTGTTCCTGCCCATTCGGCAACCGCTCATATTCCGGTGATCCTGAAACGTGATCCTTCTTTGGCAGAAGGGAATGTCGTTTTGCGAATCACTTTTAGAGAAAATGCAAATTTCAAAACAGGCTATCCGGAATTTTCTACTTATACGCTGACGGTTTCCGACCGTCTGTCTAAACCGAATGCCTGGGATTTGGCGTCTTTGGATTATTATTTCGGAGAATATGGGGAGAAAAAGCATGAATTGATGATTAAATGGACGGAAGAAAGTTGGGATGACGAATATATCAACAGTCTTTTCGCAGATATATACGGATTCGGAACTTTATCACCGAAAGATCCCAACTACATTGAGTGGCTGGCCGGGTGGTTTGCCGAACAGTTGGAGCAGGAGAATGTAGAACGCCTGCAGAATAAGCTCGACGTCTGGAAGGAAAGTGATACCGGGAAGCCGGTCGATTTTACACCGAAAGAATGGGGAAGGTAATATGAATGATTTAAACAGTAAGAAGATGAAAAAAATATATATTGGCCTGTTTTGGGCTTGCATACTTGGGATTACCGGTTGTTATGAAGACGACAGTACGATGGCAACCCCGGAAAGTATGGTGAATGAAATAACCATAGAGGAGTTTGCCGATACGTCAGCCGTCGCTTATTCGACAGTATTGGAATTGACACCGAAAGTGACAGGGTATTCCGATACGGAACTGGAATACCGGTGGTATATATACGGCGGGGAGTTCAGCGACCGTACGGAAGACGGTTATCGTACCGTGCAAATCGGTGCGGAAAAAAAGCTTTCCTATCCTGTGGAGTTGAAAATCGGAACTTATACGGTTGTTTGCGAAGTGACGAATAAAGAAACCGGTTATTTCAACCTGACAGAATTTTCTTTGAAAGTGACTTCGGCCTTTTCGGAAGGATTTTATATTTTAAAAGAAACGACGGACGGAAACACGGATATGGATTTTTACAATGACCGTCAAAAGACGGTAATACCGGACGTGATTGCTTCAGTACAGGGAGAAGCACAAAGCGGGAAACCTTGCAATATGTGCCCGGTATATAACAAAATTTATATCGATCCCGCAACGGCAAAATCGACCTATGCTACGGGTGTTTTTGTCACTAGCGGACAGAATGAGTTTTCGATTTATTCTACGATAGATATGTCGACACTTTTCGACCGGTCTTCGTTGCTTTTTTCTGAGATGGACGGGGAAGAAGTGCCTTATGCTATGGTTTCTGCAATGAGAGGGAATATGCTGTTCTCGAATAAGGGAGTAAGACTGGATGATCTTGGCGGTGGAAGGTTCGCTAGTGAATACAGCACCGGAAAATTAGGTTATCCTGCCGGAAAAGGGACCAGTTCATTCATTCAGGCTTACGACGGGCAGAATCTTTCTTTTTGGAGCGGAGAAACCCGGCGGTTGATGTATACCTCCGGTTCGGATATGGAAGAAATTAAGTACAAGGATGGTTATGAGGGAGTTAAAGTGGATTGGGAACAGGCGGCTCCTGTGGCATCGGGCTGGAATCACCGGGCCGGTAAAAATACGATCTGGTATTTGTTCGACGTTGCCGGGGAAGGACGTTATGTGGTTGTGTTACAACCGGGAGGAGGTATCGATCAGGTCATCCGGTTAGATGCTTCCCTTCATTTAGCCAAGGCAGATGTAATTGCCGGAAATGCACTGACTTCTACCTCTATTTATGGAGTAGACGACAACCGTTTGTATCGTTATAGCCTTACGGAAGGTACCGAAACTTCTGCCATACCGGTGGAAGGGGTACCGGCGGGAACGATTACTTATATGGCCGATTTGTTTTACGGTTCATCTTTTGATTATATCGTTATCGGTATACAAAATGGCGATGAATATACGTTGTCGATGTATAAGATTGCCGGTGGACAACCTTCGGGCAAACCGGTGCATACGGTAACCGGAACCGGAATCCTGAAGAAGGTATGCTATGCCTGTCCTTTACAGGACTATGCGAGCCCGAATTATTATGCCTTTACTAAGTATGCGGAATTATATGGAATGGGACCTGATTTCCCGTATTGATGAGATAATGGTTTTATTCCTGATACAGTGCCGGACTGATAGTCGGGTATGTCGGTCCGGCGTATTAAACGATTAAATTTGCAATAGAATGAAAAAGATAGTATTAGCTGTATTTATGGCTGCAATGGCTTTATCTCTTTCGGCACAGATCAACTTCCGCGAGGGCGGCTTTGCCGAAGCTTTGGAGGCTGCCAAGTCCGAAAACAAATTGGTGTTTATGGATTGTTACACCAGTTGGTGCGGTCCTTGCAAATTGATGGCGTCTAAAGAATTTGTTCAGGAGAAAGCGGGTGAGTATTTCAATCCCCGTTTCGTGTCGGTAAAAATAGACATGGAGAAAGGCGAGGGCGTGGAATTGCGGAAGAGATATGATGTCAATGCTTATCCCACCCTGTTGGTGTTGAATGTGAAGGGCGAGTTACTATGCCGTCATGCCGGCTATCTGAGTGTAGACGAATTGATAGACTTTGCGGAGAATGGTGTGAAGGGAGGCGGATTAGCGGGTATGCACAAACGCTATGCCGCTGGTGAACGTTCATCGGAATTTATCGGAGAATACCTGGCTTTACTCGACGATGCCGCCATGTCGGGGACTATTCGTTCCGTAGCTGATGATTTCCTGAAAGACAAGACGGACGCTGTGTTTACGGATACAAATGTATATCGGATATTCTGTGGTTATGTTACTCCGGATTATGCTGTCTTCCGGTCGGTATATGCCCGCAAGGCAGAATTGGTGAAGCGTTACGGTGAAAAGGCCGGTCTGCATCTGGAGAGGGTGTGGGAAGCCGGTGCAAGGAAATACCTCAGGCGGGAGGCGAAGAAAATCGTTGGGTATGATGTTGCCGGACTGGAAGCCTATTATGCCCTCATGAAAGAATACCGGGTGCCGGAAGCGGAGGGTATTCGTGCTGCCGCTTTGGTGGATGGAACTATCGGCACGGCGGAGTGGGCAGCCCTGTTGGAAGCGATGACCGAGTATAATCGTTTTAGCCGCATGGTGGAAGATCAGATGTTTTATGCCTGTAACGCGTTGTTTTACGGACAGGGCGCGGAAGGATGGAAAAATGCCGGAGAACGCAAGAAGTTCGCCGCTCTGCTGGAAGAGCGTGTCAAAGCATTGAAAGGCAAAGAAGACACTTCCGGCCGGACCATGACGGTAGGGGGAAAAAGAATGCCTGTCATGGAGTATTACTGCCAGTCGTATGAGGAGATGTTGGAGAAAGTGAAGTAAGTAGACATTCATATTTATAGTGGTATGGGATTCCGTCCCGGAATCCCATACGGTATTGCTAAATAAATATAATTATTCTAACTTTGAGCTGAATTATTCGAAGTATGTCAACGAACTGAAACCGTAGCTTTTTCAATGCTTTTCAGGACCAATGACATGAAAAGCGATAGTAAAAATTCGTATCCGGCTTTGCCGATATAGCGGACTGGATGTTTTAGAGTCATTTCCGCCCGATTTTGTTTATTGGTTGTTGGGCTATCAAGGATATTTCGAATTATGAAGTCAAGCCGGCTTTTATAAATTTTAAGGGCTTTGTTTGTAGAGACAGTAACACATAAATAACTACACATGAAAAAACAATTTTTGATGGCTTTAGCGGCGCTATCGCTGCTTGGCGGAAGAACGACGGCTCAGGAGCCGGCTTGTAAACCTCCTTTAATGGGATGGAGTTCGTGGAATGCCTACCGCGTAAATATCAGCGAAGATATTATCAAGCATCAGGCCGATTTGATGGTGGAGAAGGGCTTAAAAGATGCAGGATACCGGTTTATAAATATCGATGACGGATTTTTCGGTTATCGGGATGAAACCGGAAAGATGCATGAACATGCACAGCGGTTTCCGAACGGTATGAAAGTCGTCGTGGATCATATCCACAATCTGGGGTTGAAGGCCGGTATTTATACAGATGCCGGGAATAATACCTGTGGTTCTATGTCGGATCAGGATAAAGCGGGGATCGGGGCCGGAATTTACGGGCACGAAGCACAGGATGCCCAGCTGTATTTCGGGGACTGGGGTTTTGATTTTATTAAAATCGATTATTGCGGGGGCAGTTATCTGGGGTTGAACGAAAGAGACCGGTATACCGATATCCGTCAGCATATCGATATCGTAAACCGGCAGGTCGCCCTTAACATTTGCCGTTGGGCTTATCCGGGTACCTGGGCGAAAGAAGTGGCCGGTTCCTGGCGGATTAGCGGTGATATCCAGGCCAGATGGGAATCGATAAAATATGTCGTCGGGAAAAATCTTTATCTGTCGGCTTATGCAGGAGACGGACATTATAACGATATGGACATGATGGTGGTCGGATTCCGGGAAGCCAGCCCGGTAGGGGGAGAAGGATTGACCCAAACCGAAGAAGAGGCTCATTTCGGTTTATGGTGTATCATGAGTTCGCCTTTGCTGATCGGATGTAATCTGGAGAAAATGTCGGATGCCACTTTAGAGCTATTGAAAAATAAGGAACTTTTAGCCCTGAATCAGGATCCGCTGGGTTTGCAAGCTTATGTCGTTCAGCACGAAAATGAAGGTTATGTGTTGGTAAAAGATATCGAACAAAAACGGGGGAAGGTGCGTGCTGTAGCGCTTTACAATCCTTCTGAGCAGCCTTGTTCTTTCACCGTACCTTTGACAGATCTCGAGTTCGAGGGTACAGTAAAGGTGAGGGATTTGGTGAAACACCGCGATTTGGGTAAAGTGGACGGGGCGTTGAAACAGGAAGTTCCGGCCCATGGGGCGATGATTTTACGGATCGAAGGGAAAAAACGGATCGAACCGACAGTGTACGAAGCCGAATGGGCTTACCTGCCTTTATTCGATGATTTGGGTAAAAATCCGAATGCAGTCAGATATACTCCGCAAGAAGGTACTTCCGGGAAAATGATCGTCGGGTATTTGGGGGGACAACCGGAAAATTATGCAGAATGGAAAGAGGTATATAGCGAAAAAGGAGGACAATACCGGATGACCGTTCAATATACACAGGGTGCCGGGCGGCAGCTGGAACTGACGGTCAATGGGGAAAAACAGGTGTTGAAACAACTGGGGGACGATAACGGGCTGCGGACTGTGACTGTTCCGGTGACTCTGAAACCCGGATACAATACGGTCCGGATGGGGAACAGTTATAATTGGGCTCCGGATATCGACTGTTTTACTTTGTCGAAGTGATCGCCTTCATGATTTTTTTAGATTTCAAAGTTTTGTATGATATGAAGGACTTCAAAGTTTTGTTTGTTCTGTTCGTTTTATTCTGTTCGCAAGGAGTATGGGCTCAGAAGTGGGAGGCTCCGAATTGGAAGAATTTCTCTTATCCTGTCATTGATTTTAAAGATAAGGCGGCCGGAACGAAGGGGGCTCAGATTTATAGACGGATCGTACCCGAACCGGAAGCTTTCATCCAGCAACATGCTTTATGGGTAGCTCAGACGCTTTATTGGTCGGCGACGGATTCTATGCCGGGAGTAGAGAAGATCGAATACAACCTGGAGGATACCGACGGTATTTCGGCCAAAGGGGGACAACCGCCGGTGGTCAATATTTTCTATAGTTCCCGGTGGGTGGAAAAATCGGAGGATAGCCAGGGAGACGATAAGGTGCTCTATGAAACCCGGGGAGTGCTTTATCACGAGCTGACTCATGCTTACCAACTGGAACCTCAGGGGATCGGCGGTTATAAACCCGGAACCGAATTCTGGGTATTTATCGAAGGAATGGCCGATGCAGTCCGTTATCATAATGGCTTTTTCCCGGTGGATAGCCGTAAACCGGGCGGACACTGGATGGATGGGTACCGGACGACCGGTTTTTTCCTGGAGTGGTTGACCGGCAAAGATCCGGATTTCCTGAGAAAATTCAATAAATCGGCTTTAGAGATCGTTCCCTGGAGCTTCGATAAAGCCATGAAACATATTTTCGGCGAGCAAGTGACGACAGATAGCTTGTGGGAAGAATACCAGGCTTTCCTGAAAAAATAGAATAACTCACGGGGGACGGGGTGTTGGTTTATCCCCCTGTCTCCTGTGTTACTCTAGATTGTTACCGATTGGGCTGCCCGGTTCGGATAGGTTGTCATTGTTATTATTTTTCCTCTTCATGAAGAGGAAAAACCTTCCGGCGAGTCCCTCTCCATGAATTTTTTAGCTAGGATGATTTTGTTTTAATTCAATTTGCGTGCTCCGTCACTGATGGTTACCGGATATACTTTCGGTTCTTTACCGAATTTTGTTTTAAAACGACTGATCGCTGTTTCGATGAATCGGTCATAATAAGCGTCTTTTACCAGGTTAATCGTACATCCACCGAAACCACCTCCCATGATCCGTGAACCGGTTACCCCACATTCTTTGGCGACATCGTTCAGGAAATCCAATTCTTCGGTACTGACTTCATAAAGTTTGCTCATGCCATGATGGGTAGCGTATATGTTTTTCCCTACGGTTTCGTAATCACCTCGTTTTAAAGCTTCGCAAGTATCGGCAAGCCGGCTGTTTTCCTGGATAGCATAGGTTGCCCGCATGTAATCTTCTTCACTGATTTTATCTTTAACTTCTTCCAGCATTTCCAGGGTTGCATCTCCGAGCAGTTTTACTTCCGGATGATTACCGGCGATTGCTGCTGCTGCCCTTTCGCAGGATTGACGGCGTTTGTTATAGGGTGAATCGACCAGTTCGTGTTTGGTGACAGAATCGATCAATACTAATTTATAACCTTGTGGATCGAAAGGGATATATTCATATTCCATCGTACTGCAATCCAGACGGATCAGGTTGCCTGCTTTACCGAAAACCGATGCAAATTGATCCATGATACCACAATTTACCCCGCAATAATGGTGTTCTGTTTTCTGTCCGGTCAGTACCAATTCTTTTTTATCGAATCCGGCCTTGTAAATCTCATTCAGAGCAAAAGCAAAAGTACTCTCGAGGGCTGCCGATGATGAAAGACCGGCTCCAAGAGGTACATCACCTGAAAAAACGGTATCGAAACCTTTGATTTGTGCCCCCCGTTTCAGCATTTCGCGGCATACTCCGAAGATATAATGTGCCCAGGAAGCTTCGGGTTTATCTTCTTCGTTCAGGCCGAATTCGGCATAAGCTTGCAGGTCTGCCGAATAGGCCCGGACTTTGTCTGTCCCGTTGGGTTTGATTTCTGCTAAGATGCCTTTATCGATGGCACCTGGAAGAACACATCCTCCATTGTAATCTGTATGTTCGCCGATGAGGTTGATACGACCGGGCGAGAAATACAACATTCCTTCGGTTCCGAATTTTTCTTTGAATAGATTTCTTACGATACGAGTATCCATGATTTCTTTATTGTTATAAATTTATTAATGGTGTGTCTTAATCTGTTGCCTGTTGCTTTCGAAAAAAGTTATCGTTTGCGTCAGGCTTCTTGCTTTATCATAAAGGAGCGCAATTTATGTAAAAAAAGCAGATTTTACAAATGTTCATCGGGATCTGAATTTATCGTACTTTTAATAATAAGGAGTACGACGATGGCGTCGGTGATATCCGGGTTTTTATTTAAAAATAGTCTAAATTACTTTTGGTAATCAGTAGATATACAGTGATTTATTGAAAATATTTCAAAGAAAGTTGTAAAAAATGTTTTTAAAGTGTTTTGTATACACTATATTTGAAGTGTTTTTTAAACACTTATATGGGCGTTTCAAAAGTGAATAGTCCTGAAAATTTGAACATACTAAAATGAAATCTAAATCATAAATTATAGCAAAGATTATGAAAACGTTTGTATTGGGTTTGGTGGTTATTGCAGGAATCATGAGTTCTTGTTCCCCAAAAGCAAAGGAAGAGACAACTCTTTCCGGACTGAATCCGAAGAAGTTTCAGGCAGAGATCGATGGGAAACAGGCCGGTCTCTATACTTTGAAGAATTCGGCCGGAATGGAAGTTTGTATCACTAATTTCGGTGGCCGTATCGTGTCTGTTTTGGTTCCGGATAAATATGGAAATAGGAAAGATGTGGTATTGGGGTTCGATAGTTTGGCAGATTATCGGAATATACCCAGTGATTTTGGCGCCTCTATCGGTCGGTATGCTAACCGGATTGCACAGGGAAGAATCGAAATCGATGGCGAAACTATTCAATTGCCGCAGAATAACTATGGACATTGTTTACACGGGGGGCCGGAAGGTTGGCAATATCAGATGTATGAAGCCAATCAGATCGATGGTACGACTCTCGAACTGACCCGTTTTTCTCCGGATGGCGATCAGAATTTCCCTGGAAATGTACGGGCGAAAGTGCGCTTTCATCTTACAGATGATAATGCTATCGATATTCAGTACGAGGCTGTGACAGATAAGAAAACGGTGATCAATATGACGAATCACTCTTATTTCAATTTGTCGGGTAATCCGGCTGTTGCCGCTACGGATCATTTGTTGTATGTGAATGCGGATGGGTATACTCCGGTCGACAGTACCTTTATGACAACGGGTGAGATCGTTCCGGTGGCCGGAACGCCTATGGACTTCACTCAACCGAAAGAAATCGGACGGGAGATAGACCGTTATGATTTTGTTCAGTTGAAAAATGGAAACGGTTACGACCATAATTTTGTATTGAACACTAAAGGAGATCTTTCTACTGTCGCTGCCCGTTTGTCTTCGCCTGAGTCCGGTATAGTACTCGAAGTATATACGGATGAGCCCGGTATTCAGGTGTATACCGGCAACTTCCTGGATGGAACTGTGAAAGGGAAAAAAGGGGTCGTTTATAACCAACGGGCTTCTGTTTGCCTGGAAACACAACATTTTCCCGATTCTCCGAACAAACCCCAATGGCCGTCTGTTTACCTGGAACCGGGCCAGACTTATTCCAGTCATTGTATCTATAAATTTTCTGTAGAGAAATAAAGTGTATCGCTAAATATTCATTTTTAAATATCATTATTGTGGGAACATTAGATTATATCGTAATTGCCCTTTTTGCGATTGCCATGATTGGAATCGTTGTCTGGGTTTTCAAACAAAAACAGAAAAGTTCCGGCGACTTTTTTCTGGCCGGACGTGATGCAACCTGGTTGGCTATCGGGGCCTCGATTTTTGCCTCGAATATCGGTTCCGAGCACTTGATCGGTTTAGCCGGTGCCGGTGCTTCGAGTGGAATGGCTATGGCACATTGGGAAATTCAGGGCTGGATGATCCTGATTCTCGGTTGGGTGTTCGTGCCTTTTTATTCCAGAAGTATGGTGCTTACGATGCCCGAATTCCTTGAAAGACGTTATAATAAAGAATCCCGGACGATTTTATCGGTAATCTCTTTGGTCAGTTATGTCTTGACTAAAGTAGCCGTGACGGTATATGCCGGAGGTTTGGTTTTCAAAGAAGTGTTCGGTATTCAGGAACTATGGGGAATCGATTTCTTCTGGATCGCTGCGATCGGATTGGTACTGTTGACTGCTTTGTATACGGTGATCGGTGGTATGAAATCGGTGCTTTATACTTCTGTGCTTCAAACTCCGATTTTGCTGATCGGTTCTTTGGTGATTCTGGTGTTGAGTTTGAAAGCTGTCGGTGGCTGGGATCAGGTGTTGGAAGCTTGTCGGGTGACTCCGGTAAATGAATATGGTGATTCGATGATCAATCTGATCCGGAGTAACCGGGATGCCAATTTCCCTTGGCTAGGGGTGTTCATCGGGTCTTCTGTTATCGGTTTCTGGTATTGGTGTACCGACCAGTTTATCGTACAGCGTGTATTGTCGGGTAAAGATGAAACTCAGGCTCGGCGGGGGGCTATATTCGGTGCTTATCTGAAACTGACGCCTGTCTTCTTATTCCTGATTCCGGGAATGGTTGCTTTTGCTATGCAAAAACACGGTATTACCGTGAATGGGGAAACATTTACGATGAGTTCCGCCGATGCTGCATTCCCGACTTTGGTAGCTAAATTATTGCCTGCCGGTTTTAAGGGGTTGGTCGTATGCGGTATTTTGGCAGCCTTGATGAGTTCGCTGGCTTCTTTATTCAACTCTTCCGCTATGTTATTTACAATCGATTTCTATAAAAAATACAGACCGAAGGCTTCCGAAAAGACTTTGCTTTATGTCGGACGTGTCGCTACGGTAGTGGTAGTCGTGTTAGGTATTCTTTGGATTCCGGTAATGAAAAGTGTAGGATCGGTGTTGTATAACTATTTGCAGGATGTACAATCTGTACTGGCACCGGGTATTGCAGCGGCTTTCTTATTGGGTATTTGCTCGAAAAAAGCAACTCCGAAAGGCGGTATGTGGGGCTTGATCGCCGGATTTATTATCGGTATCACCCGTTTGGGGGCTAAAGTGTATTATACCTCGGGAGCGACTTTCAGCGATTCCTGGTTTAAATATCTGTTTTACGATACGAACTGGTTGTTCTTCTGTGGAGGTATGTTATTGTTCTGTATGCTGGTGATTGTGGTTGTTAGCCGTTTCACAACACCGGCACCTGCAGAACAGATCGTCGGCCTGACATTCGGTTCGACGACAGACGAACAAAAAGCGGTTACCCGTGCTAGCTGGAACAAATGGGATGTCATCCATTCCGCTATCATTATCCTGATTACTGTTGTGTTCTATTGGTATTTCTGGTAATAAATTAAAATAGTAGTTATGTTAGAAGCATTGAAAAAAGAGGTTTGTGAGGCGAATCTGGAATTGGTGAAGCATGACCTGGTTATTTTTACCTGGGGGAATGTCAGTGCTATCGACCGGACATCGGGCCTGGTGGTGATCAAACCTTCCGGTGTAGCTTATGAACAGATGAAACCGGAAGATATGGTAGTAGTGGATTTAGACGGGCATATCGTAGAAGGGAGTTTGAAACCTTCTTCGGATACTCCGACCCATCTGGTGTTGTACAAGGCTTTCCCGGCGATCGGGGGAGTGGTACATACCCATTCTACGTATGCTACGTCATGGGCTCAGGCCGGTATCGATCTACCGAATATCGGCACCACACATGCGGATTATTTCAGTGGGCCGATTCCTTGTACCCGGGATATGTCCCAGGCGGAAGTCGAAGGAGCCTACGAGGAGGAAACCGGGAATGTGATTGTGGAACGTTTCCGGAAGTTGAACCCGGAATATATCCCCGGAGTACTGGTCAAAAACCATGGTCCTTTTTCCTGGGGAAAAGATGCTCACGAAGCGGTACACCATGCTGTGGTGATGGAACAAGTGGCTAAGATGGCTTTTGTGGCGCTTACGGTTAACCCCCGTTTATCTATGAATCCTTATCTGATTCAGAAGCATTTCTTCCGTAAACACGGTCCGAATGCTTATTACGGACAATAAATTGAATTGACAATGCACAGTTGACCTTTACTGTCGGGTGCATTGCCGGAATATAATAGGTAAAATAAGTAATAATTCAGATTGACTGTTGAAAATGGATAGCATTATCAATTGTCGATTATCAATTTAAAATAATTATGGTTTTCGAAAATTTTGAAGTATGGTTTGTGACAGGAGCTCAGCTGCTGTACGGAGGAGATGCTGTTGTGGCTGTAGATGCTCACTCCAATGAGATGGTAAAAGGATTGAATGAATCCGGAAATTTGCCGGTGAAAGTAGTATATAAAGGTACGGTGAATTCGGCGAAAGAAATCACGGAAACATTCAAGGCTGCTAATCATGATGCGAAATGTATCGGGGTAATTACCTGGATGCATACTTTTTCTCCGGCTAAGATGTGGATTCATGGATTGCAGGAACTGAAGAAACCGTTGTTGCATTTCCATACTCAGTTTAATAAAGAAATCCCCTGGGATACCATAGATATGGATTTTATGAACCTGAATCAGAGTGCTCACGGTGACCGGGAGTTCGGGCACATCGTGACCCGTATGCGTAAACCCCGTAAGGTGGTGGTGGGGCACTGGCAGGATGAGGCCGCTCAGAAAAAAATTGCAGTTTGGATGCGTGTCGCTGCTGCCTGGGCCGATGCTCAGGATATGCTGATCCTTCGTTTCGGTGACCAGATGAATAATGTGGCTGTGACCGACGGGGATAAAGTGACTGCAGAACAGGTATTGGGGTATCATGTCGACTATTGCCCGGTGAATGATCTGATGGTTTATTATCAGGCTGTCGAGGATAAGGAGGTACAGGCTTTAGTGGCTACTTATTTTAAAGAATACGAGCATGATGCTGCTCTGGAACAGACCGGTACGGAAGCTTATACCAAAGTATGGAACTCTGCAAAAGCCGAGATCGCTTTGCGCCGTTTGTTGAAAGATACCGGAGCAAAAGGATTTACAACCAATTTCAACGATCTGGGATTATTCGATCAGATTCCGGGTTTGGCATCACAGCGTCTGATGGCTGAAGGATATGGTTTCGGGGCGGAAGGTGACTGGAAAACGGCGGCTCTTTACCGGACTACCTGGTTTATGAGTCAGGGATTACCTAAAGGATGTTCTTTCCTCGAAGATTATACCTTGCATTTCGATGGGGAAAAGAGTGCCATCTTACAGGCTCATATGCTGGAAGTATGCCCATTGATTGCAGAGCAGAAACCACGGCTGGAAGTACACCGGCTGAGTATCGGTATCGACAGCGAAACCGCCCGTTTGGTTTTCACCAGCAAACAAGGAGAAGGAGTTGCTGCTACTGTCGTGGATTTGGGTAACCGTTTCCGTCTCATTGTCAATGTGGTGGATTGTATCAAGAGTAAAAAATTACCTAAACTTCCCGTTGCTTCGGCTTTGTGGATACCGCAACCGAATCTGGAAGTCGGTGCAGGTGCCTGGATTTTGGCAGGAGGTACGCATCATACCAGTTTTTCGTATGACCTGACTACCGAATATTGGGAAGATTATGCCGAGATAGCAGGGATAGAAATGGTTGTGATCGACAAAAACACCACCATTCCGGAATTCAAGAAAGAACTCCGTATGAACGAAGTTTATTATATGCTGAATAAAGCACTCTGTTAATTGATAATTGACAATTATTTCTGTCAATTTTCAGTTTTCAATTAGAGAAAATATGGAAAAATACGTTATAGGTTTAGATTATGGTAGTGATTCGGCCCGGGCGATCGTTGTGAATGCGCTGACAGGGGAGACACTGGCTACTGCTGTGAAATATTATCCCCGCTGGAAAGAGGGGAAATACTGTAATCCGGCGATCAATCAATATCGTCAGCATCCGCAGGATTATATCGATGTGTTGGAAGCTTCGGTGAAAGAGGCTTTGGCGGTACGGCGGAAAAAGTGGTGGGGATCGCTTTCGATACAACCGGGAGTACCCCTGCTTTTACCGATGCCACGGGGACTCCTTTGGCGCTCTTGCCGGAATTCGCTGAGAATCCGAACGCGATGTTTGTACTTTGGAAAGATCATACGGCAATCCGGGAAGCTGCCGAGATCAATAGACTTTGCGGAGAATGGAATATCGATTATTCGGCTTATGAAGGAGGAATCTATTCGTCGGAATGGTTTTGGGCAAAAGCTTTACATGTACTTCGTGAAGATGAGCATGTCAGGGCGAAAGCATATTCGATCGTAGAATATTGTGAATGGTTGCCGGCTTTGATCACCGGAGTGACCAAGAGTGACGATATCGTCCGCAGCCGTTGTGCCTGTGGCCATAAAGCGATGTGGCATGAACAATGGGGAGGATTACCCAGTGAGGAGTTTCTGACCACTTTAGATCCTTTGTTGGCCGGTTTTCGTTCACGCTTGTTTGAAAAGACGGAGACTGCCGATAAACCGGTAGGTAAGTTATCACCGGAATGGGCTGAACGCCTGGGGTTGACTACAGAAGTCGTGGTTGCAGGAGGTGCTTTCGATTGCCATATGGGAGCTGTCGGAGCCGGGGTCACTCCGCATACTTTTGTGCGGGTGATCGGTACATCGACTTGTGATGTCATGGTGGCTACTTATGAGGAGATCGGACATAAACTGATCAAAGGCATTTGCGGGCAGGTAGATGGGTCGGTTATTCCCGGTATGGTCGGTTTGGAAGCCGGACAATCGGGATTCGGGGATATTTATGCCTGGTTTAAACGGGTGTTGGAATTCCCGTTGAAAGAGATAGTCGGAAAGAGCGATTTGCTGGATGAGGAGATGAAAGAGCGGCTTGTGGCAGAAGCTTGCAACCGGATTATTCCTGCTTTGACGGCCGAGGCTGAAAAGATACCGGCGGAAGAAAGTACGGTTATTGCTACCGATTGGATGAACGGACGGCGCACCCCGGATGCCAATCAGTTGTTGAAGGGAACGATTACCGGATTGACTTTGGGAAGTACCGCTCCCCGTATTTTCCGGGCTTTGGTAGAGGCTACCGCTTTCGGTTCGAAGGCGATCGTCGATCGTTTCCGGAATGAGGGGGTTCAGATCGATAGCGTGATCGGAATCGGAGGAATTGCTTTGAAATCTCCGTTTGTTATGCAGACGCTGAGTGATGTTTTGAATATGCCGATCAAAGTCTGTAAGACTGATCAGGCCTGTGCCCTGGGAGCTGCTATGTTTGCGGCTACCGCGGCCGGGGTATATAACCGTGTTGAAGATGCTCAGAAGGCCATGAGCTCCGGGTTTGCTATGGAATATACTCCCAATGCTGCCAATGCGAAGCTGTATGAGGAAATCTATCGGAAATACCTGAACGTCGGGGAGTTTACGGAAAAGGCATTGTTTTGCTGATTCTGGATGACGAAGTTAGGAAATGCCCTTTGAAAGTTTTGAACGGCTTTCAGAGGGCAATTTTCTTTTAGGGGATGTCTTTGTCGTTACATGCCCGGAGCGTCTGCTGTGATGCAGATGGTGACCCGGTTTTCTTCCGGAGTGGCGAATGGCTGGACGGTATCGCCTTGGAAGTCGGCGGTGATGCGGTCGACGGCAATGCCTTTTGCCGTGAGTGCATCAGCTACGGCCTGTGCACGTCTGGCGGAAAGCGTCTTGTTGAGACGGTGATTGCCGGTCTGCACATCGGCATATCCTGTCAGGGTAACTTGCGCTGCCGGATTTTTTTGCAGATAAGCGGCAAGTTCATCCACTTTGCCGGCTTCCTCCGGGCGGATCACAGCTGAATTGATTTTGAAGAACACATTTACCTGTATCGGCTGAAGTTTTTCTGTCTTTTTTTCAGGCACGACAACCGGTTTCGGGTCCTCTTTCGGCTCTTCTTTCGGTACGTTCCGGGGTGGGATAGAAGTCGGGGCAGCCTTTTGTGTTTTCCTGGTATATCCCTTGCCGAAGCGGATGCTCACGCCGGCAAGAATGTTGAATTGCCAGTCGGCATTTCCTGCTTTCTTCGAGTTGAAATGGTCGGATAGGGTATTGGCATTCCCTTCGAGGTTAAACGCTACGGCATCACAAATTCTGAAATTCATCCCTACTCCCAGACGGCCTGCCACGAAAGCCTTGGTGTCGTCCCATAGATATTGCAGTTTGTTTCCAGCCTCATTGAGGGCAACAGCGTCGTCATTGTTGAAAGCCATGTTGACCCCGATACCTGCAAACAGATAAGGGTTGAAGAAACGCTTGTGATTGAATCCTCCGAGGCAGTTGGCGATGTCGAAAGTGGCCTCTGCGTTCAGCTGTGCATAATTGAACTTATACTCCTGTCGGGGATTCACCCAACAGCCTTTCCCCTGCCATCCGCTGAATCCTCCGCGCAATCCCCACACGGGCGTAAAACGGTAGCCTGCCGACAGGGCTGCTGCCGGCGACACCAGGTCGGAAAACTTACCTTCTCCGATCGTATGACCGATACCTCCCTGAACCTGCATATACCAATGCGGGCGGAACTCAATTTTCTCTGTCTCCTTTTGGGCGAAAAGAGAAGTGGTGCTTGCTAAAAGCAAGGCGGCTAAAATTGTTTGTTTCATATTCATGATAATGGATTTTGTGATTAATTCATTTTCACTCCAACGGATCGTCTACTTTGTCTTTAAGGCAAAGACTCCAACGACCAAGGTAGCGAACAGGTTTAAAATACCAGTTTAGCTTTGTGTTGTCTGATGTTAATATCCTGCATTTTATTTCATTATTGTTGGGATTCTTAAATTTAATATATTCCAACGTATAATTTGCCACCGGGAATTGTCTGTATGTTTTCATGAACTCTATAAACCCCTCCCGGTTCAAACCTTGTGGTTCGCAATCCGGTTTTGCCGTGCGCAGCAGCATCAGTGCCGAATCCGGATGCCCAGACTTCATTCGATCCATAAACATGGTGACGAGGGTTTTGACAGCTGCAGAATCCTTTGATCCTACCTTCATGACATTGGGGTCGGTAGCATAGACAACCTCTGTCTTCGGGCCCTTATCGCGGCAAGCGGCAAGACCCATTGCAAGCAACAATAACAATCCTAGTATTCTCATGTGTAAAATCGTATTTGATAAAAAAGGGGGGCGCATTCACGCCCCCTCTGTCAATGATATATCCGCTTCAATATCTTATTGACCAATGGTTTTCTTAACCACAACAGGAACAGGAACTTTGAAAGTACCCCATTTGTAAGTAACCTCTACCGGTAACTCGATGGTGATATCTGCGGACAATGCTGTACTGTTGTTATGCCAGGTGATTGTACCGAAATCTCCACTTGCGATCTTATCCGTTGTCGTTTCGGAATAATCAACCCGTGCAGCAGGATACACGTCTTTCAGTTTCTTACCGCCTAACATGATGTCATCAACATTGATAGCGATTGTTTCAACACCATAGTATTCGAAATAGTTCATGTTATCAGGAACAAATTCAAATCCTCTCCAATCTACAAACTGCATAGCGTCCTTCAAAGCAAGATCAGAACCATTGTCTTTAGCATCTTCCAAAGAACCATCGGTAGCCTCGATAGAGATTGGACGCAAGAACTTCACATCGAATGTATTGTTGGCAACATCCAACTTCTGGTCACAACCGTTAACTACATTTACCTGTACTTTTGCAGTCAGAGTTTCATTTTTACCTAGGGCTAAGTGTCCGGCATAGTTCAATACTGCTTTTGCAATGTCATTATCTTGGTAAGTTACAAAGTTGTTAGTAGCATCTGCATCTGTAGTAGTCGACAATACAGCTACAGCATCTTTAGTTGCAGTTTCCTTACCATTCTGATCCAACAGGGTTGCATTCAATGTCAGGCCGTCTGTACTTACGCTTAATTTGTAGCTATTATCATCAGAACCGGATACTATAGTTTCGTCAGGAGTAACGAATACAAATTCTTTAACTAACTTATCAGCTGTGAATGAAGGATATGTCGTTTTATCAACATCGCTAATCAGTACTTTTTGTCCAACAAATACGTCAAGAATATTCTTTTCGAATTTGCAAGTTGCATCAGTCTTAGGAACCTCAACATTGAAGTGAACTTCATAGAATCCAGGAGTTCCTTTATCTTCTGCAAACCAAGCACTTGTGAATTTAGTGTTCGCATCGTCTAAAATGGCTCCTGTAGGCTCTACATTCAATTCGGCCGGTTTCCAGGTCAAGGTTACATATACATAGTGTTTCGTATTATTGGCATTTTCTCTTACGAAACGAACGATGATTTTAGCTTCTGTTGCACCTGCAGAGAATATATTGTAAGCTTCTGCCTGAGATACCTCCCATGCCAGTACGTCGGTCATTTCGCCACCAGTATTATCCTGTTTTCTGGAGGCAATGCCCAATCTCGTCGTAACTTTCTGTGCGTTGATGGTTGTGTTAGTGAATTGTTCCAGATTCGGATCGGTATAGAATTCCAATTTGAATTCACCTTCGAACTCTTCTTTAGACATATTCAATGCGGTGTAGATACCTTCCTCTACTTTAGCCCAATTCAACGGGAAGTTGTAAGAAGCAGGAGTACAGCCAACTGTGTACTTGTCGTTGAAAGTAAAGTTTGCTACATGTAATACCTCATCGACTGGAGCAACTTCTTCTTTGTCTGTGATTTTGAATTTGATGTAAGCTACAGCTACTACGTTGTTTGCAGCAGTATCAATCAAGCTTATACGTACCAACGGCATACGACCGATGGTTGAACGATTCTGCTCAGCACCGAAAGCCTGTTGTAAACCGTTTTGTGTTGTTTGTGCACGTAAAATAGAACCGTTCATTGCTGCATGAGCACTCTGAGAAGTCTTATTGTCACCTGCAAGGTATCCAATCAATTCATACTTGTACTTGAATCCGTAGGCTTTGATTTTATCGGTTGAAGCCTTTTCATCAAGACTAATATGCTTGCTGTCAGCATCATCTGCATGTGTCGCTACCAATTCAGCTACGTCGATTCCCTTAGCATTATCCCAAAGGATAGTGAATTGCGGGTCATTGGCAATAGCTTCGGCAGCTGTAGTTACAAAATGTACCTCTGTAGCTTGATATCCTTTTGCTGCATCGGCCAAAACAATATTTTTCACTTCCCTTGCTTTAACAGCGGCATAGTCGGAAGTAATCAGGGTGTCACCTTCTGCATTCTTGGTACCTACTTGCAGAGCCAAAACTGTAACTTCACCGTCTTTTTCAATGTCTTTCAGCATACCTTTGTTCAAGCCGGCCTGAACTGTCAATACACCCTTATTTACTTTGAAGTCAGTAACCTCAACATTGTGTGCACCAGCTTTAGTATATGCTTTATCTTCAGCGATGAAGAACATGTTCTCTTTTTTCAGATCGCTGACAGCAGCATTTGAAGGATTCAGGTGGTAATTTGCAACTAAATTCGGGGTTAAAGAGAAAGTTTTTCCTTCTGTGGCTTTATCAGTAGAAAAGTCGTCGTTTGCGTTAACAGTAGGCAATGTCAGAGCCTTGTAGTAGAAAGTATTGGCAGCCATAGCTTCAATTCCCTGATAGTAAAAGTCAGGTATGAATACCAAACCTTGCAGTTTTTCAGAAATCAATTTTAAGTTAACCGGTTCGTTATCGCCATATTTGATGGTGTAACCGATGACTGTACCGGCAGCATCTTTGATTTCTGTGATAGTCATTCCCGGAATGGTAACTTGAGGTAAAGTTGCTCCAGTCGGTTCGCCATCATATAAAATAGCTCCCTTTTCTCCAATAGTCAATTTTGTTCCATCAAATTCAGCCGGCGTGTCAGGCATTGTGATTGTCGGTGCAGAAATAACTTCGCCTTTATCGTTTTTTAAAGTAATGGTAACAGTTTTACCCTCTGCTTTTGTTTCCAAAGTATATTGGGTGTTTCCATCCTTAGTATCGGCATCAGCTATGGTATAAGTCACAGGATTACCGGTTGCCGGTGTGATGGTCAGTGTGCGGGTTGATTCGTCCCATTTCACATCTTTGACAAAAGCAAGAGCTCCGAAATCTTTTTTCAGATCCTCAAGGCTTTTGTTTACAGCATCGATTCGTTCATTCAGGCTGTCAATATCATCATCATAGTCTTTACAAGACTGAATTGATGTAGAGAAGCCCAACGCTGCGCACAATAAAACTGCATAAAATTTTGTTGTTTGTCTCATCTGAAATAAATTTAAAAGTGATTAGTTTCTAAAAGTTAATTGTTTGTCTATTTAATTTTTTATTAGCTATGTACAATCAGTTTTTTATTGGTTTGTATAAATATAAGATTAACATATCAATGACATAAAATAGGAAAATTCCCATGTAAATCAGATCTGATTTCTATATTGAAAAGTTTATAGATATCCAACAAAAGCGAACGTTTTTTATTGGATGATTTTTATAAAAAAATAAATTATGATGAATTATGTGTTAGCGTTTGAGAATCAAAAAATTACCTTATATGCAAATAAAAAAACCACCCCTTCCCGGGATGGTTATATGATTACACAAATTAAACGTTCGTTTTCTTTATTTGCAACTATTTCATTTTTTGCAGTTTGCTTCAGAATTCATAGTGCAAAGTAAATACTTTTTTTGGGGAATACAAAATAATTTTATATTTTTTGCAGGATCGGTGCACAAAAATTATTTATTATAAGTGAAAATTAAGTTTGAGTAGTGGTAATTATCCGGTCATAATAATAAAAGGGGAGGATGAATTATTTTTCTGTGAGGTATTTCCAGAAACGGACGGGGAGGTTTTGGCGGTGCAGTTTCGGATTGATACGTTCTTTGATGGCGATGGTTTTAAAGTAGGTTCGCCAGAGTTGCTGAAAAAGTTGTTCATCTTCTGCCATCAGTTGCTGATCCAGTTTGCCGGTCAAAAGATGGGTTCCTTTGGTTTCGAAACGGACTTCATCGACTTTTTGCCGATTGTAATAATAACCGTATTCCCGTTTGATATCATACAGCAACCAGCATTGGTCGGCGAATCGGTTTTGAAAGTGACCGATAACCAAAGGCAGTACATTGTATATCGGTTCGAGGGCGGCAAAATAAGTTCCGTCGATGGTTTTTTGAAAACGGGTGAATTGGACAACCCGTAGACGTTCGTTCCCCACTTTCTTAGCGATCTGAGTGGCTTCGAGTACATCGGGATCTCCGAAGTTGATTTCGATCGGGCGGAGAGCGTCGATAGCTTTGCGGATATAACGGAATAGTAAGCGGTCGGTATCCGGAAGTTCGGACAACCAGCAAGAGGTGATAACGGATAGGCCGGCCGGAGAGAGTCTCTTTTCAAGACCTTTCCATACCCGGGAGGATTTGCGTTCATCGGTAATAATCCGAATTACCTCTTCGTGGAATAAAGGAAGGGGAACTCCTTCGGCCTGTAGTATATCCGGAAACATTTTTCGGTCATAAGCCTCGAATATACAGGTGAGTAGTCCGTCGAAGCTTTTATCATATTGGTAGATAATCATCGGCTTTTCGGTTTTATTCGAAGATAATCTTTAGCTGACGGGGATCTTCCTGTTTGCCTTTGCGTGGAATGAGTAACTGGCGTACCCGTTCGGGCCGGAGTTCCTGAACTGTCTGTAGGGGAAGTTCATTACAGGTAATGAAATATTGCGCTTTCTTCAAAACGACCCCCATTTTTTTCAATTGCGAACCATTGATTTTACCGTAGCGACGGGAGACAATGATCATTTTCGCCGATTTTACTCCTAAACCGGGAATACGGAGCAATAACTCATAATCTGCCCGGTTGATGTCTACGGGGAATTTTTCAGGATGGCGTAGTGCCCAGGCCAGTTTCGGATCGATTTCAAGGTCCAGGTCAGGATAAGAGTCGTCGACAATTTCATCCACTTTGAACTGATAAAAACGCAATAACCAATCGGCTTGATACAGTCGGTTTTCCCGTACCAGCGGCGGTTGTTTCAATTGGGGTAAACGGTTGTCGTAAGCATTGACGGGTACAAATCCCGAATAGTATACCCTTTTCATGGTCGGTCGCTGATAAAGGGCAGAAGATAACCGGAGGATATCTTTGTCGGAATCCGGAGTAGCTCCTATAATCATCTGGGTACTTTGTCCCGCAGGGGCAAAACGGGGAGCCGACCGGTATTTTTTCCGCTCTTCGGCACTTTCCAATACGCCTTGCTGGATGTGACGCATCGGTGTGAATACGCTTTGGAAATCCTTTTCGGGAGCTAATGTCTGTAAGCTTTTTTCGTTGGGTATTTCGATGTTGACACTCATCCGGTCGGCATATAATCCGGCTTCGTGGATAAGTTCCGGACTGGCCCCCGGAATTCCTTTTAAATGAATATATCCGTTGAAACGGTGGATGGTTCGTAGATCCTTGACGATTCGTACCAGGCGTTCCATGGTATAATCCGGGTTGCGGACGACTCCTGAACTCAGGAATAAGCCTTCGATGTAATTCCTGCGGTAAAATTCAATGGTGAGATTGACCAATTCGGTTACCGAGAGTGTTGCCCGCGGGATATCGTTGCTCCTGCGATTGATGCAGTAGGCACAGTCGTACCTGCAATAGTTGGTCAGCATGATCTTCAACAAAGAAATACAACGTCCGTCTTCGGCAAAGCTGTGACAAATCCCCCAGCCTGCAGCACTACCTATCGCCCCGGCTTTATGTCCCCGGGACGTACCGCTGGAGGCACAGGATACATCGTATTTGGCAGATTCTGCCAATATCTTTAACTTATCCAAAACAGATTCATCCATAGTGTCACAAAGAAAGAACTTCTTGGTGAGAAAACAAATCGAAAATAGTTAAATATAGACTTGACGGAATTATTCGGCTGTTTTCGGTGCTATCGGGACCACCGGGGCGCAGAATAATACGGTCGATTTTATGACCGGTTAAACAAGGGTTTGAGTAATAGTCGGTATTCGTGGACCAGGTTGGGAGTCAGCTTATTTTTCTCCATGCCCTCTGCCAATTCTTGCAGAGTCCAAAAACGCCCTTCGTCCACTTCATCGTTATCGATGTGGATATGGTTGTAACGGGTACATAAAAAAGAAAAAACCAGTTCCCGTTCGCGGGGACTTTCCCAAACGTAGTTACCCAGAAAACGGGCCTCGAAGTCTGTGATGCCCAATTCTTCGGAAGCCTCCCGTTTAAGTGCATCTTCGACTTTCTCATTTACGCCGATATGTCCGCCTACTGCGGTATCCCACATACCGGGCAGAAGGTCTTTTTTCATACTTCTTTTTTGCAGGAATAGTTCGTGGCGATCGTTGGTAATGTGTAAATGTACGACGGGATGGAGTAGTTTGGATCCCGAATGACAAATGCTGCGGGGGGCCTGGCCGGTAACTTCTCCTTTTTCGTCGACGATGGGCAACCATTCTTCTTTTTTCATTTTTCTCAATAAAAGACGGTTATGGATAAAAAGTACGACGAAATAAGTACCTAAAATAATGTATAAGAGTGGGGTTGTGATGAATTTTGCCGTGTCCTCCGGCAAAAATAGAATGGCTGTATAGGCAAGTAGGGTATGTAGGGCGACAAGGATAAAAAGTATCCGCAACATTTTTCGCATACTTTGAAGTTGTGGTCCCGAAAGGTGGATATTTTTGCGGTAACCGGCAGGTAGAGTATGGGTAAAGTCGGTATGTGAGAAGGCGAAAAATCCTAGCAATAAACATAAAGCCGTTTCAATAATAGCCGGTTGTAGCTGTGAAAGTACCGAACCGTTTGCCCAAATGGAAATCAGACCCGGGATACAAAAAAACAAAGTAGTGAGGAGGATCATTTTGTCATATACTTTTTCCCGGATTCGGGTATAGATAAACTCGGCTCCTCCTAAAAGAAAGGCGACCCATACTCCGGTAACTGTTCCGAAAAATTCATCGGCTATGAAATAGATCCCTATCAGTAGTAAAGAGGGTAAAAGACTTCGAACAGAATGATTCATGATTTTAAAGCTATAAAACGACTGGCAAAAATAATCAATATACTTTATCTCCCCACAGCACTGCCCTGCAAAATAGCGGAAAAAAGAGAGAGACAAAACCGGAATACAGCTGGAACTGAAAATTTCTGTATTAACTTTGTAGCCCGAAACGTATTTGAAAAAGTTTGTAAAGTTTATAAACCGAATGAAAAGATAGTTTTATAAGAAAAGGATTATGTTGAAGATTGTCGGAATTATGTTGCTGGGCGTATTCACCGGGTATTTATTGAAAAATTATCAGCTCCGGTGGGTACAAAAATGGATTATGCTGGCCATTTGGTTATTGTTATTCTTATTAGGTATTGCTGTCGGTACGAACGGAGAGATTATGAATAATCTGGATACGATCGGTTTGAAAGGTTTGATCCTGGCCCTGGGAGGAGTATCGGGAAGTGTGATCCTGGCTTGGGTGGTATATCGCTTTTTTTTCATGAGGAGAGACGAGTCCTCTGTTTCCTGAGTATTTCTAAGTCGTTATTTTGATTCAGAATAAATGAAAGGAAGTTTGATTATTGTTGCTTTTTTTGTGGCTGGAGTGATTCTGGCCCGCTGGGACGTTCTGCCTCAGGAATTGCTTCAGCAGGATTTTAGTATGTATGTTTTATACGGGTTGATGTTCCTGGTGGGTATAAGTATAGGGAGTGACCGGAAAGCCTGGGCGGCGTTGAAAGGTCAGCAGCTACGGATTGTACTGGTGCCTTTGGCGACGATTGTCGGCACGTTGGCAGGAAGTATAGGGGTTAGCTTTCTTTTAACCGATATCCGTTTAACGGATTGTCTGGCTATCGGTTCGGGTTTCGGTTATTATTCCTTGTCGAGTATTTTTATCACAGAATATAGAGGGGCGGAATTGGGCACAATCGCTTTGACTACTAATATTATACGTGAGATCATTACTTTGTTGGGAGCTGCTGTTCTGGTCCGTTGCTTCGGAAAATTGGCTCCGATCTGTTCCGGTGGTGCTACTACGATGGATACTACCTTACCGGTTATTACCCGATTTTCAGGTAAAGAGTATGTGATTATTGCGATATTCCATGGGTTTGTAGTGGATTTCAGTGTGCCTTTTCTGGTCACTTTTTTTGCGAAACTTTAGATTATTATTTATTCGTCCCAATTGTGGAAAAAGGTTTAGATGGAAGAATAACTCTTCATCTTAAACCTTTTTTTCTGTTTCAGCAAGTTGAAAATATTGCCTCCGCTTTTATCGGAAGACCAGGGAGGGGTATTTCGTTTTTTACTTCCTTTGAGAAAATAAAAAAGCGTCCCGTTTTCCGAGACGCTTTTTAGTTTCAGTAAAACTGATTATTTCACAGTTGCCATATGAGCGATCAATTCCAATACTTTGTTTGAATACCCCCATTCGTTGTCATACCAGGAAACGAGTTTCACAAAGCTCTTGTTCAAAGCAATACCTGCTTTTGCATCGAAGATAGAAGTACGGGCATCTCCTAAGAAATCAGAAGAAACGACATCTTCGTCAGTGTATCCCAGGATACCTTTCATTTCGCCTTCTGAAGCTTCTTTGATAGCAGCTTTGATTTCATCGTAAGAAGCTTCTTTAGCTAAACGGAAAGTCACGTCTACTACAGAAACGTCCAGAGTCGGAACACGGAATGACATACCGGTCAATTTTCCGTTCAGTTCGGGAATAACTTTACCTACAGCTTTAGCAGCACCGGTAGAAGAAGGGATAATATTACCTGCAGCAGCACGGCCACCTCTCCAGTCTTTCATGGAAGGACCGTCGACAGTTTTCTGAGTAGCGGTAGTTGAGTGTACTGTGGTCATCAAACCTTCGATAACACCGAATTTATCGTTGATTACTTTGGTCAGCGGAGCCAGACAGTTGGTTGTACAAGAAGCGTTTGAAACGATCGTTTCGCCGGCATATTTCTTGTTGTTGACACCCATAACGAACATCGGGGTATCGTCTTTGGAAGGTGCAGACATCACTACCCGTTTTGCACCAGCTTTGATGTGAGCTTCAGCTTTTTCTTTTGTCAGGAAAAGACCGGTTGATTCAACCACATACTCAGCGCCTACTTCATCCCATTTCAGGTTTGCAGGATCTTTTTCAGCAGTTACACGGATAGCCTGACCATTGACAACCAATTTACCGTCTTTTGCTTCTGCAGTTCCGTTGAAACGACCATGCATCGTGTCATATTTCAGCATGTATACCATGTAGTCTACATCGATCAGGTCATTGATTCCTACGATTTCGATATCGTTACGAGTCATAGCTGCGCGGAAAACCAAACGGCCGATACGACCGAATCCGTTGATACCAACTTTAATCTTTGCCATTTTTATTGTTTTTAAGTGTTATAAAATTATCATTTCCTTTCAAAAGTACGGAAAAAATTCCTGATATGGTTCAGTAAATATCGAAAAAAAATGAAAAAAACAACTCAAACGATTTCAATTTTCAGTTGGAAACGCATTATCCTGAAAGGATTTACGAATAAGTGTAATGTTGGGACAGAATACCTGATTAGCGAGTTCGTTGTGAACTCTGATTGGCGAACTTTCGGTTCTGACCGATGAATGGGGACAGGAATCTCAGCTGGGCCGATCAGTGTGGCGCTAATCAGGATTTGAAAGGAATACTAATTGCAGTAAGTCAAATGTTTCACCTTTTTGATTTCTTTTACAGTGGCCATATGTGCGATCAGGTCTAACATTTTATTGGAATATCCCCACTCATTGTCATACCAGGCAATCAGTTTTACAAATTTATTATTAAGGGCGATCCCTGCTTTTGCATCGAATATACAGGTTCGGGCATCTCCTATGAAATCGGAAGAAACGACTTCTTCTTCTGTATAACCTAAAATTCCTTTCAGTTCTCCTTCGGAGGCCTCTCTTACTGCCGCTTTGATCTCCTCATAGGTCGTCTCTTGGGCTAAACGGAAGGTCACATCTACGACAGATATATCCAATGTCGGGATGCGGAAAGACATACCTGTCAGTTTGCCGTTCAATTCAGGGATGATTTTGCCGACAGCTTTTGCTGCTCCCGTTGTGGAAGGGATTATGTTGCCGGCTGAGGCACGTCCTAACCGCCAATCTTTTTTCGAGTGAGCATCGACCGTACGCTGACTGGCTGTCGTAGCATGTACGGTAGTCATCAATCCTTCTACGATACCGAAATGTTCATGGATGACCTTGGTCAATGGGGCCAGACAATTGGTTGTACAGGAAGCACTGGAAACGATTGCGTTGCCGTCGTAAGTTTGATGGTTTACCCCCATAACGAACAAAGGTGTATCGTCTTTAGCGGGTGCCGACATAACGACACGTTTTGCACCGGCACGAAGGTGAGCTTCCGCTTTTTCACGGGTAAGGTAGTGACCTGTTGCTTCGACGACATAATCTACTCCGGCTTCTCCCCACTTCAAACCTTCCGGTTCGCGGCTGGAAGTTACGAGAATGTGGCGTCCATCGACATACAATTCACCGTCTTTGATCTCGATCGTTCCGTTGAAACGCCCGTGTACGGTGTCGTATTTCAGTGTATATACCAAATAATCCAATTCGCTCGGATCGTTGATTGCCACGATTTCAATATCGTTTCTGGTCATTGCTGCGCGGAATACCAAACGGCCGATACGGCCAAATCCATTGATACCCACTTTAATTTTTGTCATTTTTTTCTTTTAGTTTAAAATTGGTTATTTATTTAGTGTAAAAAAATCAAAATACGAGCTCTACGGACTGTAAAACAGTCCGTTTTTTATTTACTCAAACGTTTGCGTTAGGATGGATAAAAAAAAGCACTATCTGTCAGCCGACTATAAGCCGGACATTTACGATCGATAGCGCATGAAGATAAAAGGCTCAGCAAAAATAAACTGAAAATAAAACCGATAATTACTTTTTTCATTTTCATAATAATAATCTTAAGTTGCTATCTAATCATGCTTCCAAGATTCAGAATTATTATTTATGCACTTCGTTTTAATAGGTTCCTAAAAATTGATGGAACAAACAAACCTGTCGTTTCGATGGATTACCTAAAAACTTTAACGTGTGCAAATGTATAATAAAATTTTGAATCCCAAAAATTAGTAGGAAAGATTATTCAGAGCGGCTGAATCTTATTCGAACATCTCGCTTGTAGACAAGGAATTATTACAAAATGGAGGGAGAAAAAATAAAAATGTAAGTTTTTTTTGATTTTTTCTTTGAAAAAATTTGTGCAAACGTTTTAAATACCTATCTTTGTCGCGAGATATAGAAATTATATTGCTTTATAAGTGTAGTAAATTTATTGTTAGTGTGTTTAAAAAGAGGCTGTGAAGCCTCTTTTTATTTTATGATCAAATTTTATATTTTGTTATAAAATGCTGATTTGTAATATATTACTGGTAAATGAGGTGATTTTGAATCGGTCGTCCGGGCGATTTCCGATAATCCAGGCTATTTTTTCATCCGAAAGCAATAATAAACATTCCTGTTTTTGCTTGCTGCTGAATTTTTGATCTCTGAAAAAATCACTGAGTTTTTTCTTGCTTTTTTTCATCCCGATCGGACAAAAATAGTCTCCGGCTTGCCAATTACGGATAAGCAGGGGAAATTGGAGTTTGTCGGCATCCAGACAAGCGATATCGGGTTGCTGTGGAATCACAAACTCTTCTGTACGGGGGAAGAGCGTAAATTCGACTTTTAGTTTTCCGATCGTATAAATACCTGTTGTTGGAATTGAAACGATTGTCCGGCTGCATTTGCTGTTGTCGTAAAGCCGCCAGAATATTCTGCCTCTTTCCAGGGTATGATGGCCGGCGATGAATTGTTTGCCGGGGATAGCTGTATGCGTATTCAGAATGTCACGGATCTGGACTTTGTTAAAACCGAAAGGTTTCAAGGTTTCATATAAAAAAGTATAAGGGGCGGGTGTGGCCAGCGTTTTGGAAATATGAATCAATAATTCGTCTTCCTCGCAATCCAGAATTTCTTCCTGAAACCGATGAATGCCGTATTGAAAGATTTCTTCTGTTTCTTTCAGGGTTTCGCAATTTTCGGTCATGGTATCCAGAAACGAAGGATTGATTTCTTTGAGGACCGGGATGATCTGGTGGCGTATTTTATTACGCACATAATCCAGTGAATTATTGGTGGAATCGGTCCGAAACCCCAATTGGTGGTCTTCTATGTATTTCAGTATATCTGTCCGCGAACATGGGAGCAGAGGACGAAGGATGTCTCCGTTGATGGATTTTATACCGGTTAGCCCTTTTATACCTGTTCCCCGGCAGAGATTGATCAAAACGGTTTCGGCAACATCGTCGGCATGATGGGCGACGACAATGTAATCCATCTTTTTCTTTTCTTTCATTTCCCGAAACCAGGTGTAACGGAGTTCGCGGGCTGCCATTTCTACACTAAGTCCGTTTTCGCGGGCATACTTCAGGGTATCGAATTTTTTGACGCTGTGAGCGATGCCGTAACTATCACAGAAACGTTTGACAAATTGTTCGTCCATGTCCGATTCTTTACCCCTTAACGAAAAATTGCAATGCAAAACCAACATCTTCAGATTCAGGTATTTGAATGCATGCAACATGCATATGGAGTCGGCTCCGCCGCTGACGGCCAATATAAATCCTGCATCCCGGGAGATGTGATGTTGTTGAAGAAAATTTTTAATCGTTTCCTGGATCATAATATGAATAAGGTAAAAAGCTATAAGCCGGATGATCAGATTTCACTGAGCTCTAACCATCTCATTTCTTTTTCGTCTAAGATAGCGATTATTTCAGCAATACGGTTGGATTGCGCTACTAGTTCTTCGGGGGACAGGCTTCCGGAATTTAATGCGGTTTCGATGATTGTTTTCTCTGTGTTCAATTGTTCCATGTCTGTTTCGAGCTGTTGCATTTCCTGGCGTTCTTTAAAGCTTAGTTTGCGTTTTTTCTCTACAGAATTATTCGGAGTGGATTGGGGCTGCTCTGTTTTTTTCTTTTCTTTTTCAGTTTTCTCCAGTTGTTCTTTTTCTTCTTCTTTTTTATTCTTATAAATGGTATAATTACCGGGGAAATCTTTAACGATTCCGTTCCCTTCGAAAGCAAAAATCCGGTCGACCACTTTATCGGTGAAAAAACGGTCGTGGGATACGATCAACAGACAACCTTTGAAGCCTTTCAGATACTCTTCCAGTACATTCAACGTGATGATATCCAGATCATTGGTTGGCTCGTCCAGGATCAGGAAATTCGGATTGCCCATCAATACGGTAAGCAAATACAATCTTCTTCTTTCCCCTCCGCTCAACTTTTCGACCAGGGAATATTGCTGTTTGTCGGTGAACATGAAATATTCCAGGAATTGAGAAGCGGACATAATTCGCCCGTTGCCCAGATCGATGCGTTCGGCAATGTTTTTTACGATATCGATCACCCGGTCCGTTTCATTGAAAGCGATACCGGATTGTTTGTAGTAGCCGTAAACCACGGTTTCGCCGATCGAAATCGATCCGCTGTCCGGTTGCAGATTTTGGGTAATAATATTCAGGAACGTAGATTTGCCCACTCCGTTTTTCCCGACAATACCGATTTTTTCTCCCCTGACGAATTTATAAGAGAAATCGCGGAGTATACAATGCCCGTCGAAGCTTTTAGATACATGGTCGAGTTCCAGGATTTTTTTACCCAGTCGTTTACCCTGGATGTCCAGTTCCAATTTTTTCTCTGTCGTATTCTGAGAGGCTGTTTCTTTGAGTTTGTAAAAGTTGTCTATCCGGTATTGTGCTTTATGACTACGGGCCTGAGGCATCCGGCGCATCCATTCCTGTTCGGTACGTAACAGGTTACGGGCCTTGTCGATGGCGGCATTGCGGTTTTCGATCCGTTCCTCTCTTTTTTCCAGGTAGTAAGCATAGTTACCCGAATAAGAAAACAGACCGAATTCGTCGATTTCGATTATCTGATTGCATACCCGGTCCAGAAAATACCGGTCGTGAGTGACCATCAACAGGGTGGCATTCGATTTACCCAGGTATTCCTCGAGCCATTCGGTCATTTCGATGTCCAGGTGGTTGGTCGGTTCGTCCAGGATTAAGAAATCCGGATTACTGATCAATACTTTGGCCAGGCCGACTCTTTTTTTCTGTCCTCCCGAAAGCTGACCGATTTTTTTGTCATAAGTATCGATTTTCAGTTCCGAGAGGATTTGCTTGATCGTTGTGTCGTAATCCCAGGCCGAATGGATATCCATTTCGGGAATCAGTTTTTCTAAAGCTTCGGTATGGTTGTGCGCAACTGCTTCTTCATAAGCTTTAATCAGCTTCAACACAGGAGAATCCGAGTGGAATACTTCTTCGAATACAGAATTTTCGGGATCTAAAGCCGGATCCTGGTCCAGGATACCCACTGTGATGTCGTTTCTGAAAATTACCGTCCCGCTCTCCGAGGTATCTTTTCCGGCAATAATCCGCAAAAGCGTGGATTTACCCATTCCGTTTTTGGCGATCAAGGCTACTTTTTGTCCTTTACCGATCCCGAAAGATATATTTTCGAATAACAGTTGCTCGCCGAACCGTTTGCTGAGATTATCTACTTGTAAATAACTGATCATAATTTTATGTGTAATACGGGACAAAGATAAGAAATTAATGACTACTCAGGTATTTTTTCCGTTCTTCTTCCGGGAAGTGCTCGATGGCATAGCGGAGCATGGTGCGGGGCATCCGGCTGGAACGGGAAGATAAAAAGTCTTTCAATACCTGACGGTCTTTTTTGCCGGTTTCACGGAGCAACCAGCCGACGGCTTTGTGGATCAGATCGTGGGGGTGGTTCAGAAGCAGGTCCGAAATAGCCAGACAGTCCCGGAAATCTCCTTGCCGGACAAAATGCATACAGCTGACTATAGCTATCCGCTGTTCCCACATATTGGACGAGTGGGCTAAAACATACAATATCCCGCGGTCTTTATCTGTCAACCATACTCCCAAAAGCTTGTAGCAGGTGAGGTCTACCAAATCCCAATTATTGATGTTTCGGGTTTGTGAAAGGTAGAAATCGACGCAGGTTTGCCGGAAAGCTTCGTCTTTGTTTTTAGTAAATTGGTCTACCAGGATAAGCAAGCCGGTTAGCCGGATTTCATGGTAGGGAGAAGAGATCAACTCGGCTAAGACCGGAGGTGTTGCTTTACGGTATTTCAGTGCTATGCTTCTTTGTTCGGGAACGGTGATTCCCAGGAAAAGATCTCCTTCTCCGTATTGACCTTTCCCGGTTTTGAAAAAACGGGAAAGGTGTGCGGCTTTATCCGGATTACCGAGGGCATTTAATTCGGCTATGATGTCTTGTGCCGTCGGAGTGGCATGGGTTTCGGGCTTCATCAGTTCAGTTTTTTTCGCCACACCAGTTGCTCCAGCAATAAAGCCGATACAGCGATCAGGATAAACCAGCCGGTGAGGTATTTGTTATTATCTTGTAAAACAATCTCTTTTACTAATTCGCTATTGTGATCGAAGCAGGTTGTTTTAATATCTGGCACCTTGCTTCGGGGAAAATATTGGCTTAGTTCCTGTTCCTTACAAAATTCCATTTGTGATTCGGTACGGTCGTAGTTCCAGGCCAGTACATCGACCAGACGGTCTTCCTGGTATACTTCGAATAATCCTGCTTCTTGTATGGTCGTTGCGTTGGTGAGTTGCAGGTCGCCACTGAAATTTTTCCGCACCTCAGGGATAAATTCAAAGGTGTGGTTTTCGTTCCGGATTTGCAGGGGTTGGTTGGTCTGGATCGTTCGGGTATTCAGAAGTACGGGAGCGGTGGTATTCAGAAAGTAGGAGGTATGAAGACCGGTATTGACCTGAAAAGCCATGTTGACCAAAAGTGGTACGAACAAAGGATGAAATACCAGATCACTGTCGGTGGGCAGAAAGTTGAAAGCAGAAAGGTAAAGATTTCCTTTGCCGTAATGCCGGGATACCAATAGAGGTGCCGAGTGTTTATCCGATAATAAGATTTCGGTATGGGCGGGTAAAATAAGCCGGTAATACTGACGGATTTGAGGGAGTATTGTTTTAATATCCGGTTGTTCGAATGCATCCCGGAATAAGGCTGCCTGGGTTTCGATATGAGCGATTACGGTATTGGTATCCCGTTTGTCGTAGCGGGGAGCTTGTATTTTTTGTAAGAATTTATTCTGAACTTCGGGAGAGGAAGAGGCCGGAAGAACCAATAGATTGCCTCCGTTCATCAGATAGTCTTCCCACATGCTTTCCAGACCCGTAGAGCTGTCGGTCAGACCGTCCAGGATAATCAGGCTGTAGCGGGGAAGGTTTTGCCGGACTGCCTGGTTGACAGGAATGGAGGTAAAACTAAAATGGCTGGAATCCGAAAATAGTTTTCCAAAATAGGGATTTTCCTCCTGTTGCCATAAATACAGAATTTCGGTATTTTCACTGACCGGATAGGCAAAATAAAATGTATTGTCGAAAAGGACCGGAAAATCGGAGATTTCTACCGTTCCCTTATAAAAGTCTTCTGCTGTGTTCAGATAACTGATTTCAACCTTCTTTTCGCTATGGGCTTCGAGATCGGTTTGGATGATGCTGCGCTTTTTTCCGTTGATCGTCAGGGTGAGCGGAATATGGTGAAAATCCCTGTCTGAAGTGTTGACCAGGGTGATATATACTGTTTCGGATTGATTTTGTTTATGGAAGGCTTGCCCGAAGTTCACTTCTTTGATATAGAGATTACTTCGGTTTTCAGGTTTCATCATCAGAAAGACGGATTCCAGGGTTGAGTCGGTGATGATGTGTTGGAAATCACAGTTCTTTTTCTGGAAATCAGAAATCAGGAATAGCGTACCCGGCTGGTTTTCTCCCGATTCTTTTACTTCTTTATAGACTTGAGAAAGTGGTTTAGTGGCCGGGCTGATTTTTAGATTCCCGATAGCCTGGAGCATTTTTTCTTTATCCAATGTGACCGGAAGAACTTTATCATTGGTGAACAAGCTGAAACGGCTACCGGCGGGATAGGTATCGACGATGTCGAAAAGATATTTTTTCGCTTCTTCGAAAAGACTTCCTTGCGAACCTGTATTGGTCATCGAGAAAGAATTGTCGGCGTAGATAAAAATCCGGGGAGTGGTCGTTGCGGGCAAAGCTTTTCCTTCCGGGTTGAGATAGGGGGTAGCAAAAGCGATGACGATACAGCTTAAAGCTAATAGACGCAGAAACAACAACACTAAATTTTTTAAACGTGAACTGTTTTTCTTTTGCTTTTGTAAAGCTTCCAGAAAGTTGAAGTTGCTGAAATAGACTTTTTTATATCGCTTTAAACTGAACAAATGTAATAGAACAGGTATAGCCAATAACAGTAATCCGTATAGAAATACCGGATGTAGAAATTGAATGACTGATAACATAAATACTCGATTTATCGATTAAATATACCTGATTGATGGTACCGACTATTTGCGGGAGTAAAAGTAGCAATAATTTCTGTTTTTCGGGAAAAGTTTATCCCGGAGAGTAAGGCGGTTTGTATATCTCTGACTGTCAGTTTGAAAAAATGAATTGTTAGTAAAAAAGCCGTTTTTGTTATTAAAAAGGTATTCAAAAATCAAAGAGATAATTTTTTTAATTGTACTTTTACGACAAATATCATAAAATGGGAATTTATGTCTAAGATCATTGCTATTGCAAATCAAAAAGGTGGTGTCGGAAAAACAACAACTTCAGTGAATCTTGCTGCCAGTCTGGCGGTTTTGGAGCAAAAAATTTTGTTGGTAGATGCAGATCCACAGGGAAATGCTTCGTCTGGATTGGGATATGACGTGCAAAAATTAGGAGATTCGACCATCTATGAATGTCTGGTCGACGGACTGGAAGCAGAAAAGGCAACATTGAAGACTGAGATCGACCGTTTAGCTTTATTACCTTCTAACATTAACCTGGTCGGAGCTGAAGTAGATATGATGAATCTGGAGGACCGTGAAAATATCATGAAGAAAGTGCTTGCACCGGTGAGGGATAAATACGATTATATTCTGATCGACTGTTCACCTTCTTTGGGACTGATTACCGTAAATTCACTGACAGCTGCCGACTCTGTGATTATTCCGGTGCAATGTGAGTATTTTGCTTTGGAAGGACTTGGAAAATTGTTGAGTACGATAAAACTGATTCAGAAACGGTTGAATACCGATCTGGAGATCGAGGGATTTGTGTTGACGATGTACGATGCCCGGTTGAGGTTGTCGAATCAGGTGGTTGAAGAGGTGAGAAAGAATTTTCAGGATATGGTGTTCAAGACATTGATCAACCGGAATACGAAACTGGCAGAAGCTCCCGGATTCGGACAGCCTGCTATCCTCTACGATGCAAATAGCCGTGGATCTGAAGACTATATGTTGTTGGCACAAGAGTTGATTAAAAGAAATTTGGAATAAAAGTAGATCTACATTAAAATAAATACAGAAGGAAGATTTTCGATTTACGATCGTATCCCTTTTTATATCGAATCGTAAATTTATAATCAAAATGAAATAGAGTTATGGCAAAAAAAAATGTATTAGGACGGGGGTTGGGAGCCCTGATTGCTGATGCGGCTGAAGAACCGGTGACCAGAGAGATTGTCGTATCGGCCATACAAGAGTTGAATCTTGCCGATATCCGTCCCAATCCTTTTCAGCCGAGAACGGAGTTTGACGAGGAGGCTCTGAGTGAGTTGGCTGCCTCTATTAAAGCGATAGGAATTGTACAACCCATTACCGTGAGGGCTGTCGAAGAAGGGAAATATGAGATTATTGCCGGAGAAAGAAGATTCCGGGCTTCCAAATTAGCCGGGTTGTCGACTATTCCGGCTTATATTCGTAAAACAGAAGACGATAGTCTGCTGGAATTAGCTTTGATCGAGAATATTCAGCGTGAAGATCTGAATGCGATCGAGGTTGCCATCAGTTACCAGCGTTTGATAGATGAATGCAATCTCACTCAGGATGGCTTGAGTGAGAGAGTCGGGAAAAAAAGAGCTACTATTGCCAATTATCTTCGTTTATTGAAATTGCCTGCTCAGATTCAATTGGCTGTCCGGGATAAAAAAATTTCCATGGGACATGCGCGGGCGATATTGGGAGTAGAGGACCCGGATACCCAGCTGATGATCTTCGAACAGATTCTGGAGTATGATTTCTCGGTGCGGAAAGTGGAAGAGATCGTCCGGGAATTGGTACATCCTCAGGTGGAAGAACCTGCAGAGGCTCCGGTCGTTGAAGATAAACCGAAGAAGAGTAACGAGATCGGAGATTATATCGAGTTGCAAAAACATCTGTCACGGCGTTTCGATACCAAGGTGGAACTGAAACGCAATGAAAGCGGGAAAGGAAAAATTATTATAGGCTTTAAGTCTGATGCAGAACTGGAAAAGATCATCGAGTTGTTGGATAAGATTGAATGAGAAAAATTGTTTGTTTGATAGTAGCCATTCTGGCAGGACTTAGTGTGAAAGCATTGAGTTTATCGCAAGATTCGGTGACTCAGCTAGTAACTGCCGACGATACGCTTAAAGCTTTTGAGAAGATCGTCAGGAAACCTCATTCTCCTCATAAAGCCACGATTATGGCTATGCTTCTTCCCGGATCGGGACAGATATACAACGGACAATGGTGGAAAGTGCCTATCCTGTACGGGGGTATGGCTGCCGATATTTATGGTATTGTCTGGAATCAGAAGCGTTTCAAGGAGTATCGGGATGCTTATGTCGAATGGGTGCAGTATCTGGATGCGAAAGCCAAAGATCCGGATACGCCTTATCCGCAAAATCCCGCGTGGGATAAAATTCCCAAAGCTTTCGATGTGGAGACCGATCCTTATTTGCAAACATCCCGGGGACAAACCTGGTTTAAAAATACGTTGAGTAACCGGAAAACTTCTTTTAAGCGGAACCGGGATTTGTGCTATATTGTGATGGCCGCTATTTATGCCATTAATATTATCGATGCCACGGTGTATGCGCATTTTTATGATTTTGAGATAGATGATAATCTGAGTTTTAATTTACAACCTACTTCTTCCTATAGTCCTGTTAGCGGAGGAAGTATCGGTTTGACTTTAACTTTTAATTTTTAACGCGAGATGATACGTTTTTTGTTTTTTGCTGTATCCTGTCTGCTATATCATGGTGTATGCGGGGTGAATGTGGTGTCTGAGGATAGTGTTGCTTCGGTAGAGCAAGATACTGTAATTGAAAATCAGATTATAACGGATTCTATTCCGGAATCTTTTCTGGAGAAATTGGATTATTATTATACGAGCTGGTATACAGGGAAACGGGATAGTACTTATTATGTCGATTCGCTTTGTATAGCAGAGAGTTGTAAAAATATTATTCCCTGTAACGATTCGGTTTATCTGTTGCGTTTGGATTCTTTACAATCTGCCGTTCCATTGTCGTTCAACGATATTGTCCGTACGTACATCGAACTGTATACGGTGAAAAAACGGTTGCAGGTAGCCAATATGTTAGGACGGAGTGAATATTATTTCCCCATTTTCGAAGAAGCGTTGGATGCAGAGTGTATGCCTTTGGAACTGAAATATTTGCCTGTAATCGAGAGTGCTTTAAATCCGAAAGCTTTATCCAGGGCGGGGGCCTGTGGATTGTGGCAATTCATGTACGGCACAGGGAAAATGTATAAGCTTGAAATCAATTCCTATGTCGACGAACGCCGTGATCCGGTAAAAGCAACTCAGGCGGCAGTTCGCTATCTGAACGATCTGTATGCTATTTATGAAGACTGGATTCTGGTGATAGCTGCTTATAACTGTGGGCCGGGGAATGTCAATAAAGCGATTCGTCGTTCCGGAGGAAAAAAGAATTATTGGGATATATACTATCATCTGCCTAGAGAGACCCGGGGATATGTGCCCGCTTTTATCGCTGCGAATTATGTATTCGCTTATTATAAAGAACATGGCATTTTCCCGATAGAATCAACCTTGCCGCCGATGTGTGACAGTATTATGGTGAACGATGCTTTGCATTTCGAGCAAATTGCGGCCAAGCTGGATTTTTCTGTTGAAGAATTGCGTGATTTGAACCCTCAGTACCGGGCCGACGTTATTCCTGCCGGTTTTGGAAAATCGTACGCTTTGAAGATGCCTTATAACCATATCGGTAGTTTTATCGATAATCAGGATTCTATTTTTGCTTGTAACCGCAGTAAATATTTCAACGATAGCGATCGGACCGCCGATCCTAAAAACCGGATTAAAGTGCATGCACAGGCTTTGGGACAGGACGGACGGGCCCGTTTGGTATATACTGTGAAAAGTGGTGATGTACCCGGAGCTATTGCTATGAAATTCAATGTCCGCTTGGCCGACCTGAAATACTGGAACAACCTCAATAAACGGATGACGATCCGGCCGGGGCAAAAATTGGTGGTGTATGTACCTGAGAAAAAAGCCAATCAATACAAGAATAAGGCTGCTTATACCGGTAAGGAAGATAACGTAGCCTCAGCCCCGAAAGTCGAAACGATCGATGGTGAGTTTGTATTGTATACCGTCCGGAAAGGAGAAAACCTTTGGTCTATCGCCAAGAAATATCCGGGAGTATCGAATAAGGATATTATGCGCTGGAACGGAATCTCTGAAAATCAGGTCAAAGACATTCGTCCGGGACAAAAGTTAAAGATAAAGATTTAGTTTAATTTTTTTTCATTAAGAATAATATACAACTTTCAAATTAGGTATTAATTAAAAAACACCCAATTTTACAAATCCGGGTGTAAAATTGGGTGTATTTTTGTAAAATACTGATTATCAGTATTTGTTGTGGAGCAGCAGGGAATCGAACCCTGGTCCAAACACGGAATCCATATGCTTTCTACATGCTTAGTCGCTTATTGGTTTTCGACGATGGTCCGGAAAGTGACACCCAAGCCATCGCTTATCCTCTTAAATTTTCGCCTTTCGCCAAAGGTGGGCTAAGACTAACCTTAAATTGACTGCACCCCGTATGCCGACCGGAATAAGGTGGGAACCACTGGCGGGATGTCTCGTCTCCGATTAACAATAAGTAAAATGAAATGTTTCTATATTTTGGTGCACCTTCAAAAGTGCACCAATTTTCTTTATAACAGGACACCTAAAAGTGCACCAAATTTTATAATATATTATTGAACTCTCTTTGTTTTTTATTCTTTAATGGTTATTCTTCATAGGCAATTACATTTAAAGTTTATACTTCTTGTCTATCGTAATGGAGTAATAAAATACTGACTTTATATACTCTTATACTCATATACTTTGAGTTGGTGGAAAATTTGGTAAAAGGTATATATAACTGAAATTTCATACCAGACTGAACATATCATTCCAATCCAGACGGTTAATCGTTGTGTTAGAATACTTCAAATTCACAATGTTCAGATGTATAAGATTAGATGTATAAGTGAATATTTTGCAAAGCCCAAAAATAGTCATTCTTTGTAAGTTGTTGAATATAAAAATAATAACCACCAATAAAGAATGTAAAAATTCGATTAGAATAAAGAATAGGACTTAAGTCTGACAAAACAGGCCTTTGTATTACTTTGGGTGTTTTATCTCTTACATATCCCTTTTTTAGTTGGGAATAAAGTAGGTGTTACAATATAAGGACATGAATCTATATAAAGGCAATCAAAGCATTTATGGTATATACATAGAAAACATTCTATTTCATGTATTTTAAAATCTTTCAATCCTAAATCATCAAATTTATCTCTGTTGACAGACTTTCCATGAATACATAATTTATGTGCCCCCCAACTAGCCCCTTGTTGCAAATATACTTCAGTGGGTTCTAATCCTTTTAGATAGGCTATTCGTATGGCAGTATCATATATAGCTAAACGCCCTATTTTGTATATTTTACAAGATTTAATTATTGTATATATGTCATCAAATGACTTTGCATTTTCTAGTTCTGTTTCTTTCTCCAAAACTTTTTGTGCAAACTCTTTTAAAATATTAGGATTAATTCGTCTTTGATGACCATGTTTAATATTAGAACTGTTGTATGATGTAGCTGCGCAGTAGAGGTCTTTGTAGCTTTCTAAATCAGCCTTTATATTTTGCCTATCACGTTCTAAAAAGGCATTTATCAGTTTTATATCTACCTTATTCATCCTATAAAATTAATTACTCACTGCATTTATTAATGTGCGCTATCTTCCCAAAGATACTAATATTCTTCATTGATGATTCTAAGTTAGTGTACTATTTTGTAAAAGGTATATATAACTGGAATTACTCTATTTTCTCACCACCATAAAAAGAAAGCCAGCAAGCGTAAACCTGCTGACTCTTTTCTACATTATTACTCTCAATATCTAAGTATCAAGAATAGTAAAATTGGTAATAATTTATTTTACTACTCTCCAATTTTTATTCTCTGCGATACTATAATTGCCATAGGGTGCACTAATTGAGATATAACCTGCTTCTTTCCCAGTCCAATTCGGCAAAGCATTATATATTATTCATTGCTGTTTCTGAAAATTGATTATTAGAGCAATGTAACTCTTCCAATACTATGCATTTACTAATATCTAAAGTAGTTAATTTATTACCACTACACTCCAAAACAGTTAACGCTGTACATGTACTGACATCCAAAGTTGTCAATGAACAAGCAGAATAAAATTGTAATTCTGCTATTGAAGTACATCCACTTAGATTTATTGAGTTTATAGGGACATCTAATGAAATACTTTTCAAACCAATACATCCATTAGCATTGAAATTTAACTTACTACCATCCTTATTAGCCTCTTCGTCACTAAATCCGACTAAGGTTGTAGGACATTTAGTTGCATCTATCAAAGTAACAGTACAATCATAATAGAACATATCCATTTCTATATTGTCGATGTTCTTGATTGTAACAGTGTATTCCCCCTTTTGTGCATAAGTATGTTTTTTTCAATATAATACATATCATCATCTTTCTCTCCCTTATATTCATTTTGCTTTCCATCTCCCCAGTTAACATGAATAATCCCTAATTGAGGTGATTCTATCTGAAAGCTAAAAGTTTCGTCCTCAACCACTATTGTTAAAACTTCTTTATCAGAATTAAGTGGAGAAGGAGTTTCATTATCTTTTGAACACGCTGTAAACATTGTAGCATACATAGCTACCATTACTAAAATAAATATCTGTTTCATGGTCTTTCTATTTATTTAAATAATTCGTCAATATTTCTCTAAAATCACATCAACATAAGGGCTATATCCTTCTCTGTCAATACTTACTTCTTTAACATTAAGTCCACAGAATTTCATTGATGATTTGATACTTCTTAAATGTCCTTCCAATTCAGCTCCATATATTGCAACAGAGCCAATATTACCATTCAAATCAGGACAAAACATAAACTTGTTTCGTAAGTTCCCATTTAGAGAAATATCAAGATTAACAATTCCATTTCTAAAGTCATTGACTGTTTCAATTTGATACTTACTAAATGTAGGATGCGATGAGAAATTGTTGTAGATGGTATTTATCATCTGCAAACTTCTTTCGTTAAGATGATTCATAAGAAAATAGATTTAGCACCCCAGATTCCCAGAAAGGCAAGTTTATAAAATAAAGAAAGCGTGGGAACTGCTTAGTTTATCTGTCTTAAGGTATCGCCAAACACCCAACTGAAAATAAACAACCAACCCACGCTTAACCTTATATATTTGAGTAATATATATGGCAAGCGAACGTTTGTATCGTTTATCCTTTCAGTTTTTGAAATTGGCGATTTCTAAGACAAGGATAAAAACTAAAACGCTTCTATAAAACTAATATGTCTGTCATGGTTGGATTTCTCCTTACATAACATCACAAATATAGTTAATTTTCGGCATCTACAAACGTTCTGTGGGTTGGTTGTAAGACAAAAATAAGCAAGTTTAATCAATGAACCATCTATACTCTGAATCTCCTTGTACGGCTCTGCTTAATCCCTCTGTAAGTTGTGTAGCGTTCAACGACCTATCTAAGAAGTTATCAATATAAGAACTCTTATTTGCTCCTGTCAATAAGTTGTAAACTCTCCACATACTGATACTGTTTCCCTCTTTAGCAAAGTTTTCATCTATATAGTACTTCCTTGCTATCGTGTTAATCTGGCTGTCCGTCATTTCCATGTTAGGCAACATACGCTTTTCTTTGGAAGGCAGGCATTGATACATACGGCTCTTCCCTAAGAACTGTGCAAATTGGTGTTCTGTCAGGCTGTACTTCTGAAACTCCTGCATAAAGCGTAAATGCTTGTTTGCATCGTATTTGCTAAACAAGTCCATTACTCCCCTAAACAGGTCATAATGATTCATGGCTCTAAGGTCAGACTGATAACCGTCTGTAAAAGTACATAAGTTACAACATACCTGATTCCTAAAGCCAATAGCCACACTAAAATGTTCTGTACCCTTTTTGCTCATCAGGTTTTCATGGTTATAAGCCCTGACACCTGTAATACATAAATTCAGCCTGTTCCCTGCAATATCAGAGTAAATAGTAGGAATCTCAAAAGCAAACGCCATCCGTTCATAGTAAATCGTTTTGTCCGTTTCCAATAACTGATTAACGGGCTTATGTATGGCTTCTGGAATCCTGCCTTTGATAATATGGCTAACTATGATTTCAGGTGTATCAATCTGTTCATTCCTGAAAAACTCCTGTGCTGCCTTATACACCGTTTCAATAAATACAGGATGTGATACGGTCAGTTCATTATCCTTGCTAAATACAGGCACAATACAATCATTCTTTAGGTGCTGTATATCTACCTCTGTTGTATTGGCATTGATAAAGTGTAATCCCTTTGGTTTTGGGAATAGGGTTGTGTAATCCTTAAACGGACTTTCTTCTGTTACATCAATGTAATCAGAATATTCTTCACCAAATAAGGCAGGATCGACCTGTTGTGTTGTTGATAATAATCTAAGTGTTTCCATGTTGTGAGTTATTAATGAGTTATAATACTTTGTTGTCTGCAAAGCTGTAATAGTCCTCATTGTTAATGAGTAAGTAATCAGCTAATTCAATATCGAATAGGTAAGCTGCCAACTTAATTTGGTTCTTCAAATCCTTTTCTGCATCATTAGGTTCTAAGTCACCACTTGGAGAATTAGACACTACAATAATGCTTTTGGCATTGGCAAGTATGGCAGCCTGCAATATAAACTTGGTTTCCACTATGTCATAAGTGTGTGCCGATTCACTAACGGTCATTACACCTAATACCGTACTATTGCCACTTAGTAATATGACCTTAGTCGTAATATGGTGCTGTATCGTATCTTCATCGTAGAACTGCAAAGCAAATTCAAAGGCTTCATAAGGACTGACTAACCTTACCTGCTCTGCTTGTTTAACTGTTGGATAAATGAGTTTTACCTCGTTTGGTCTGAATGATTTCATATTTGTGATAAATTGAATGGTTGTACTTTGATAAAGAAGGGAGAACCATTCAGCCCTCCCAACCTTTTGTAAAATATATTGGCATACCTTTCCTTAATTGGCATCTTATAAAAAATGAGAGAGAGCATTACACCCTCTCTCAACGCACAATACCCCTATATAGAGTATCAATGCACCCACAACATGCCTGTAAGTATATAAGCCATATCTTTAGTCCTGAATGTGGGTATTTCAGGTATATAATGGAGTAAATAAATTGAATTGGTTATAACTTCTAATCTGGATATTTACTCATACATTCTATTTGTAAATACCCTTACTAATGCCAGATAGAAGTTATTTTTTGAATTGGCAAGTCTGACAAAATATAGGGTGTTTGTTCCTGTGCTAATTCAACCATAATATAAAACAAGAGAGAGCTGTAAAGCTCCCCCTTGCCGACTTCACTGCTCAATATAACAGTTTTGTCCCCCCTATACGTCATTCCATAATCAGAGCAAACTTTTTAATCTTGGTCTTGGTTGCCACTCCATGAAAAGTAGCAGGAACTTCTTTTTCTCCTGCTAATACTATGGTCTTATCCAATAACAATTCAACGAGTGCAGGAACAAACATATTCTTTGCAATGGAGTAAATGAATTGCAGTTTGTCCTTGTACTTCTCCTGTACCGTTTCATTGCAAGGGATTTCGCTTGGAGTGGTTAAGCCATCTTGTGATTTTCTGGTGAGTATGGTGTATTTGAGTTCGTAAACTTCTTCATCTTCTCCTCTGGTACAAATCAGGTAAAGGTCGTTCAAGGTTTCCCCTTTAAAGCCAATGACCTTTAGTTCTTCACCAACTTTTATAGCTTCTGGGAATACTGCAAGTTGGGTTTTCAATGTTTCAGCGAGTGCGCTAACGTCTTTCTGTACATTTCCTTGTGCTATTAAATACTCTTTTCTGTTCATAGTTGTGGGGTAAAATAAAGTGTTAAACATTTCGTTTTTATGCAGCTATTGGGTAGGGGTGTAAATGGTTACACTACTTTACTGCTTGAAATAAACACTATATTTCAATTTGACCTTTATATTGTCATGGGGAGGGGTATTTTTTCAGCTAAGGTATATATGTGTCTGCTATATTTAAGTTGGTGAATTTTTCTCTAAAGTGTATATATAAGCCAATTTTTCAAGTTTTTCCACCAAAATAAAATTCACTAATTGAGTGAATTTATCGATATAATTTCCTATCTTTGTGGAGTAAAATAATACAATATGATTGTAGAGTTTGAACAGGAGTATTTAAGTGAGCTATACAAAACAGGGCAATGTAAAAGTAAAAAATACAGGTTTCAGCCTAACGTTGTCACTAAGTATAAAAAATGTATAGACATTCTTATATCTGCTAATCGAATAGAGGATATATTTCCATTTCGTTCTTTAAACTATGAAGTCCTAAGTGGAGATAAAAAAGGAATATCATCTATCAGGGTAAACTCACAGTACCGCATTGAGTTTACAGTAAACAAGATAGAAGATAAAGAGCCTGTTCTGACCATTTGCAATATACTTGAATTGTCTAATCATTATAAATAAACGATTATGAACAACGACTTAAGACCATATATGCCAACCCACCCAGGCGAGGTATTAAAAGACGAATTACAGGCAAGGGGAATCAGCCAAAAGAAATTTTCTTCATTGATAGGTGTTTCTTATACAATGCTGAATGAAATACTAAACGGTAAACGCCCAATATCTGCTGATATGTCTTTACTTCTTGAAGCAGCATTAGGTATTGATGCTACTATCTGGAATAATATGCAAAGTCGCTATAATCTTGAAACGGCAAGGCGTGATACTTCTTTCGCATCTAAACTTGACTCTATTCGTCAAGCATTTAGTGCTGCCTGTTTTTAATAGCATAAATATATTTCCACTCCTAAAATTCAGGTGTCCATTTTTTATTTATATAATACATAACCTGTGAAAAAAGTGGACAGCTAAAAGAAGTAAGTATATACCCCTGTTTTTTGAGTTGGCATAAATGAGAGGCTGAAAATTAAAGCCAAGTTATTTCTAAAGTTAATCTATTGCAGTGAGACATTTTCATTTTGTGGTACATAAAGAGAGTCCATATAATTTTGTCTCACTCTCTAAAGTTCATATATGTATAGTCTATTGGCTTGTAAAGGTTTATGTCTAAAGAATAAGTTTGATTATTCAGTAATTAATTCTTTCAGTAATAAAATAGCTTTCCCTTCACCTGATTTCCAGACTGTATCAGTCTTAATATCTCTTATTGATATGCATGAAAAAACAGTATCTTTAAAATAGGCTTCTTCATTTTTTACATTATTATCAGTGAATAAAAGTTGAGATAATATGGTATATTCTTTGTCGTTTTCTATAGTCCACATAAAATCCTGATTATTACTTTCGATAACCAGTGTATTGGTAATAGTATCAGCAATTAAAGGTTCTAAAATTTTGATTTTTACGGCAACTGTAGCACCATATGTGAATTTGAAAGTATCACAACAAATCTTGGATAAAGGAAATAAACGTCCGTCTTTTTTTATTTTTAGAATGACCTCCTTATTTACATACAATTTAGGTGTTAATTGAAAACGCTCAAAGTAATATTTTGATTCTTCCATTTTATCTTTAAACTCTGCCGAATTTGATGGATATTTATATTGACCAATCAAAGAATCGATTTTCCTTTCTAATTTTTCGACTAAATCTGTTGCATTTATAAAGCGGTCAATAGTATGATTTTTTTGTAATTCTTTCTTAAATAATTCTAAAGATTCATGCTTTTCTCCAAAATCGATATTATCAATCTGAACTGAAGCAGTCTCATCAATTAGATATATTAAAATTTCCTTATCTTTTTCTATGGCTTTTTCATACTCTAATTGAGTGTAAGATTTTCCGCTTTCTTCCTCTATACTTCCCCAACGATTGGCAATAATACCAATGTATATATTCGATTGTTCAACCTCTTTTAGGCAGGTTGTTAATGGAGAATCTTTACGAGCTCCAAATTCTTCCATTCCAACAATATTAACATCATATCTTTTTAGCAATTCCCATACAGCTTTTCGTTCTTTGACTAAATCTTTATAAGTTGACGATATGAAGATTGTTTTTTTCATAAGGTTTATTATTTTTTTCAAATATATATGATTTTAACTTATAACTATAATTTTTGCTCCCTAAACTTAGTCTGGTGATAAATTTTGAAAAAGGTATATAAGACATAAATTCTAGATTTTCTCCACCACCAATCCTTTTACAAGTTAAGACTGTATTCTGGTCATTATTTTCCTGTTCTGCTAAGGATGCCAATAAAAAATGAAGTGTAATTTTGAGTTGGTAATCCTGTTTCAACTGTGCGCTATGTTCTTTAGTTTGTGGGGTTTGCCTTTAGTACCTTTGCATCATAATTATGCGAAGATAAATAGTTTTTCAAATCCCACTTTCACAATCATTGCGCAATGAACAATAATGATAAAGGAGTTATTGCTTCTGGTTGGTTTGGACTGGAACATCACAGGGAAATACATACGGTTGACTTTTACCGTCATATTGGAATGGAAACCTTGTGTAAGCTCTATCCTGAAATATTTAAGCCAGAAATTTGGCTGTCTGAAAATCCACCTCAGATTAAACAGCCTAAAAAGAAGTTAGTAAAGCGAAGCAAGTAAGATTGTTGTAAATGAAGAAAGCCGTATTCCTTTTTAGTTGGGAGTACGGCTTTTGTCGTTTAATAGCTAAACCTTTAGGTGGAAAAATAGCACTTTTCTTACAAAACATTCAGCCTCTGTAAGAGGTGCAAATGTCGAAATAGTGACTAATGGAGAGTACACCGTCAGGTGGACTCTCTGAAAACAAGGAGTAAAAGCACATCCTAATCTAAATAAATTACTGTTTTAGGCTTCTCAGGTTCTGGTTCTAATACCTTGCCATCAATAATTCTGACAAAGTAATTCAGACTGCTAATGTTATCAGGTAACTGGTCTGTTCTCTTTTCCAATCTTTCTTTTATACCTTCTGCGCAACCTGATACACCTAATATCCTACCTATTAGCCTATGGTCATAAGGAGGGCAAATTATTCTCTTACTTTTACAAAACTCATAAATGGCTGTATATGCTTCTTTTAGCTTATCCCATTCATTTTGTGGCATTTCTATTGGTGGATAGCCATTGTAAAATAATCCCTTCCTAATAGTATATCCTTCTCCTTTTTCATTTGGAGTAACTAAACCATATTCCTGGCATTGCTTCATTAGTCCTGCAATAGTAGCATAAGAGAGATTCATTTGTTTCTCCATGTCCCTGTAACTGTACAAAGTAGTATCAGTAAAATTCAGGCAAACACATTTCAGCATCAGAATAAAGCCCTTAATAAATGACTGTTCTTTTAGTGGTAAATCACCTATCTGAACATCTAATAACTTACGGTCTGCCATAATATAACAGGTATCTGGAATCTGCGTAGAATAGTCAGTTAAACGTCTGGGCTTACCTTGTGGTGTCTTACCACTAAAATAGCTGTTGGGGGTGGTAAATCCTTTTTCTGCCAGTTCTTTCAAATACTTTTTCAAAGTTGATTCAGGAATACCTGTTTTATCCCTAAGTGTCTTATGAATTACATGTGATTCTCCTGTATTAAAGTCAGAATAAAACATGAGTGCCAAAAATGTGGCTGCCTCTTTATTGTTCAGGCGAATATGCACATCATTTCGTATTCTCCTGTACGATAATTTATTTTCGTCCATAATTTTCTGCTTGATATAAATTCCATTTTCAAATCAGTTTCCCTGAAACCGGATATTAGTTATTAGTTTTAGTTATTAGTATATAGCTCAGTAATATATCAGGTGGAGGAAGTAAAATATATCACCTGAGAAAATCGTCACTAAACTGTATCTGAACACTGTTTTTTTGATGTCAGGGTGTCCCGTTTTGGAAATAAAGCATATCTCCAATCCTGTTTTTAGGACTTTGGCTTTACCCATAGTGCACATCAGAGCAAAACCAAAGTATTCTTTTAAGTTGGAATTATTGTTTCAGGTCAGCCAGAACTGAATTAAATGCTTCCTCATAGGCTTTCGCTTCCATGCTGTGACCTTTAGCGGCAATAAAGTATTTCTCCCAATTGGTTTTATTTATAGCATTCAGCACCTGTTCAACCTTAGATAAATCAGAATCATGGTTTTTATAGAAGGCTTTCAATCCTGCCCCCAATCTGCCGTTTAGTTTGTCAGTTGTCAGGAATGGGTGTTCTTTGCAGATTTGGCAAATGGCATCACCAATCGTTTCAGTTGCCTTAGATAGCTGAATCCTTTTAAAGTCATCCATTGTCTTATAGCCCTGTTGCAGTGCTTTCATCTGCTTAGGTATTAAACTGGAAGTACCAAAGGTGTAAACATTCATCAGGAATGCCGTAATGAACTTTTCTTCCCTCTTACTCAGGATATGGTCTGTGTGCTCATCATTGGTTGGGATTTTGGAATTGTAAAAATCATCATTTTTCCACGGCTTGCCATTGTTTCGCAGGGCAATGTATTGTAGCACGTCCATGCCTTCTGGAATTTCCACCTCTATATAGCTGGGTTCTGCTTCCATGTCAGGGAACATAAGGGCTACTGTCCTGTGTTGCCCATCGACACATACCCCATCGTATAGGTGGTATTCACTTTCTGGAACTGTTTCCATTTCGATTTTGAAATTACTGATAGTAGGAATACCTTCCCCTTTTTCTCTTTTCAGTACAGGTTTTAACAGACGCCTGCCACCCAATTTATTTTGTGCCTGTTCTGTTGGGAGAAATTCAACAGGCATAGTAGGAATAAAGCCCATAGCTTTAATCTTGTTGTAGGATTCTACCACATTGGCTTTATCAATCTCACTGCGGTTATCTTCGATAAATAGTAAATTTTTCATACCATTTTTAATTGAGTTCATTACTGCTGTTTCATTTACTGATACTGAATTTTCCATAATGTTTGGTTTTTAAAAATTAATACTTCATTTATTCAAACAATCGTAAATGAGGTGGCCACCGTCAATTGTTGATTGTGATACAAAACTACTTCTCTGTTAAGGCCTGTGTTATAAAGAATGAATGCCGTTTCGTGGTTTATTCTTTAGGTATTATCAGAACTCTTGTTTTGTATTGCAAATCAACTCAAATCTGAAAAGCTGTGTTATAAAGAATAAGTGCTAATTGACAGGCTATTCTTTAGGAGTTTTCAGCTCTGTTTTGATTGCGAAAGCGAAGTTGGGAAAATCAATGTAGGAGGGTTATAAAGAATGGGAGTAAAAGGATAGTGTATTCTTTAGATAGTTGAATATGAATACACTTAGGTGGTATTTAGATATAAAAATTCCCTGCCGTATGACAGGGAGAAAAGATTACCAAAGTCTGAAATTAATAGTTTCGTTTGTATGGTTGTTAGGTGAGGTCCTGTATATGTCCTGTGGTTTCATGTCCCATTTAGGGGTATAGTTCCGTTTTTCCAGACAGGCTATTTTGGCATTCAGGTTATTTTCATCATCATTCTCTGATGCAAGGTCTAAGAGTTCAAGAAAGTCAAGCGTTAGGCGTATGATGTTACTTTTAGGTTTTATGTTGGAATGAGTAGTTAAAAGGTGATATGTGCCCATCATCATCAGGGCAAATGCAGCATCCAATTTTCTGCCTTTGGAGGAATAGACCGTTTTTAGTTCTTCCTCTGCTTCTTCTTTGTTTTCTACTCCTAAAAAGGTATGCAAATATTCTTCCAAAGCACCCACAAACCAACCTGCGGTATTATCTATCTCTATTCTTTCTGCTCCTGCTTCAATTCTGATTGGTAGAGGTGTTTGGAATCCTGTTTGTTTATTGGTAGTTGTGATATGCCCTTTTAGAAAGGTAAGGAGTTTAAGCATTTCAGGACGGATATGTTTAGAATATTGGTCGAACATATCCCTTTGCTCTAAATAGTCAATATCAAAATTAGAATGGTCTTTGCCAAAGTTGTCGTATTTCCTGTATAATACACTTGCAATCCATAAGCAACAATATATCTTTTCCTCGTTTTCAAAGGGAGAGTATTTATTTATGATGGCTTCTAACTTATCCAAAAATTGATTGTCACATTCAGCTAAATGTATATGTGGAATATGGTTTATGTGTTCATTATTGACCTTTAGAAAATCTTCTACTCTATGATATTTAGCTTCAAAAGCCTGTTCTATTTCTGGTTGAATATGGAAGCGTTGATATGCAAAGTATTCTGTCAGCCAAGGTTCTATATCTTTGAGAATAGAAACGGGAAAAAGATAGGGTTCTGCCATAATAAAAGAGTGTTTGTATTAGTAGAGCAAAATTAAAAAAATACCCCCTCACTCCAATTAAAGAAGTGAGAGGGTTTTGGGTTAGTTTTCTTCTGTATAAAGTTTTTGTTTTAGTTGGTTCATGTGTCTGCTGGTATTTTTATTCATAACCTGTGCATAGGCTGCTTCTGTTACGCGTATGGAGGAATGTCCTAATAATTTACTGACAATTTCGATAGGAACGTCATTATTTAGCAGTATTGTACTGGCGAATGTTTTACGTGCTGTATGTGTGGTCAGCCGTTTATTGATACCTAATATTTCTGCAATTTCTTTCAGGTAGGAGTTCATACGTTGATTACTAATCATAGGTAATAATGGTTTATTAATAGGTTCGTTACCTGTTATATATTTAGAAAGAATTTTTTGTGCAGGAGGTAGTAGGGGAATCTCCATACTGTTACCTGTCTTTTGACGTGTCATGTTTATCCATATTTCATTATCCAATCCTTTTATGAGATGTGCTTTACATAGATTGGCTGCTTCTCTGTAAGCTAAACCTGTGTAAACGGAAAACAGGTATAAGTCCTTTACTTGCTCTAATCTGTGTTGTGTGAAATGATAATTTTCTAATTGTTCAATTTCTTCATCAGTTAGAAATGTAATAGACTTAGTACCAACTTTCAATCGCTCATACGCATTAAAAGGATTCTTTTCCAAGTAACCACATTTTACTGCATATTTTGCAACTTCAATAACCTTTTGCAGTGTTTTATTGACGGTATTGGGTATTTGCTTGCGGTCTGTAAGAAGATATTGCTGAAAAGCAGCTATAAATTGATAATCCAGTTTTTTCAAAGGTATATCGCTCATATTGTATTGCTTCTTAATAAAATTGATTGTGTGGTTATATACGTCTTTGAATTTTCTGTATGTATCTTTGGAATATTCTGTTCCTACAAGTTTGCCCATCACATCAAGGCGGTCTTTCATTAATTTTAGAAAAGTATCACCTGTTAATTCTGCCCCGCCTTTAAGTTGGAAATAGAGGTCTTCAATACTAAATGTCCCTAACGTATCAATTAATTTACGTTCACAGTCTTTGATTTGTTTGGTTAGGCAATCCAGTTTGAAATTAATGAATTGTACTTCTTCGTTTCTGCCTTTGGCTTTTTGTTTTACAGTATCCCAATTATTAGCCTGTACATATAAACCTGTGGCAAACTTTTTAGGAGTGCTGTTTACTGTAATTCTACAATAGATTGGGGCTAATCCGTTAGTGGACTCTTTTGAGTTGTAGTGGAAGTAATAAATAAGGGTTTTTGATAGCATAATAATGACCATTAAATGCCACTGCTTCTGTTACTTATGAAGATATTTGGTCCACCTTGAAAAATGGACCAGATTTAGGAAAATAAGTGGACCAAATAATGGACCAGAATACGAAAATTTATAGGTTGTGAGAAAAAGAAAACCACTGTAAATCAGTGGTTTAATTCTAATCGGTGGAGCAGCAGGGAATCGAACCCTGGTCCAAACACGGAATCCATATGCTTTCTACATGCTTAGTCGCTTATTGGTTTTCGACGATGGTCCGGAAAGTGACACCCAAGCCATCGCTTATCCTCTTAAATTTTCGCCTTTCGCCAAAGGTGGGCTAAGACTAACCTTAAATTGACTGCACCCCGTATGCCGACCGGAATAAGGTGGAACCACCGGCGGGATGTCCCGTCCCCGTTCCTTGAACAGGGATTAAGCCTTCAATCTTCTAAAGATTAGGCAGCGAGAGCGTAATTATTTTCGCCAACTAAAATTTTGTGTCCGGGATTTACGGGCCGTTTCACTGCTCCCGACATGCTTACATACCTATTCTTCATGCTGTCAAATCCAGGTCTGCCCCATGGTATGCGAGGACAAAGATAGGAAGAAACCCGGTAAATCATATCAAAAGAGACTTAAATTTATAATTTTTGGTAGTTATATACATATTTATACCTACAAACGTACATTTCATGTAAATATCTATATAAATACCAAAAATGAAATCGTGCAGATCCGGGAAGGTTCTGCACGATTTTTATTTTGAATGAGGGGTAAAATTATTCTCCGATCATAAAATGATGGTATCCCTTCATTTTTTGCCAACTGCCCCGGGTGAAATCGGGGACCTCGACGGGCATGCTGTTGTTTTCGATGGAGAGGCGGGTGAGTTCGCCCAGACAGGACCATTCGGCTGCGTCATAGACATCTTGATCGAGAGGGAGGCCGTGGCGTAAACAATATACCAACCGGTAATCCATGATGAAGTCCATGCCACCGTGTCCGCCGACTTTTTTGGCTTTTTCCTCCAGTTCTTTCTGAATGGGGTGTTTGTATTGCTCCATCAGCGCCTGTTTCACATCTGCCGGGACGAACGAGTGCATACTTAAATTTTCGTGATCAGGTACACCTTCGACCTGCTCCGGAGAACGGAATGTATAGCCTTCTACCGGATACTTGTTGGCGAAACCTTCGGTGCCGGTCAGTTGGTACATCCGGGAATAAGGCCGGGGATTCATGACGTCGTGCTGGATGTGCATGGTTTGGCCGTTTTCGGTCATAATCATCGTCATCGTATGGTCTCCGTTCTGAAAATCCTTACCGTCCCGTTTGTTGATCTTTTCTACCAGTTTCGGGCCGGTCAGGGCTTTGGTATCCATAGAAACGAGGTAGTTCATTTTATTTCCCCGGTGGATGTCGAGGAGTTGACAGGCAGGTCCCATGCCGTGGGTGGCATATACATCCCCCCGGTATTTTTCATTGAAATCCAGCCGCCAGTTGCCTTGATAGGCCGCCCAGAATTCTTCCAGGTTGTGGATATACGAACCTTCGACATGGAGGATATCACCGAACAATCCATGTTGGGCCATATTCAGGGTGGTAAGTTCGAAAAAGTCGTATACGCAGTTTTCCAGCATCATACAGTGCTTGCGGGTCTTTTCGGAAGTATTGATCAGTTGCCAGCATTCATCGAGATTCATGGCTGCGGGGACTTCGATGGCGACATGTTTACCGTGTTCCATGGCGTAAACGGCTATGGGAGTATGCAGCAACCACGGAGTGACGATATATACCAGATCGATATCGGGGCGTTCACAAAGTTGTTTCCAGCCTTCTTCTCCACTATAGGCGGCAGCCTGGGGACGATTGTTTTTGATGAGGATCTCCTGGGCTTTTTCTACCCGTTCGGGATAAAGGTCACAGAGGGCTTTGATGGCGGTACCTTCGATTTGGGTAAAACGATAGACGGCCCCCGGGCCGCGCATGCCTAATCCGATAAAACCGACCCGTACGGTGTCGAGGGGTGCACAGCGAAGGCCTATGACGTCTGTCTGACCGGCCGGACGTTCCGGAATAGCGGTGCGAATCAGATTGGGAGTCGTTTGATCCGAAGATTTAGGACATTGGCAACTGCTGATGCCCAGGATCAGAAAAGCGGTCAATAGGTAAGTGATTTTTTTCATATAATTACTGATTTGAGAGTTGATTAATCCAGGCGTTCATTTCTTCCAGATGACTGTCTATGCTGTGGAGATGGGTCAATTGAGCCAAGGTCCGTTGCAGGTTGTGTTCGGGATATTGGATTTTGTAGTATGTATCTCCGTTGAGGTAATCGGTCAGAAAACGGACGGTTTGCATATAGGTTAGAAGTTGTGCCCCATAGGGTAACAATTGTTTTTCGATAGGGGTAAGGAAGGCACTTGCCGTTTCGAGATAGCCCCGGGCAAATTCCCGGAATATTTCCATATCGAGACCTACCCGGTCCAATTCTTTATCGTCTTCTGCTCCTTTATTGGCAGCGGTACGGATAAAGTCACCGAAATCCGACAATACAAATCCAGGCATCGTTGTGTCGAGGTCGATCACACAAAGAAAACGGTCATCCTGATCGAACAGCATATTGTTGACTTTTGTATCGCAATGGGTAATGCGTTTAGGTAATTTTCCTTCGCGATGAAGCCGTTCAGCCTGGCACATTTCCTCAGAACGTCCGAGCAATTCATCCACGATCGGTTGCACTTTAGCCAGACGGGCCGCTTTGTCTCGAGCGATTGCTTCCCGGAACTGTCCGAGGCGGAATTCCATGTTGTGAAAGTCGGGAATGGTCGCTCCGATCGGTGGATTCGGAATGTCTGACAGAAAGTATTGAAATTCTCCGAAAGCTCTTCCGGTCTGATAGGCCAGGTCCGGTGTCACTTGTTCGAAAGTCTTCGATCCGGCGATATAAATAGTCAGCCGCCAGTAACTGTTGCCGTCGTAATAATAAAGTCTTTCATCTGTAGCAGGTACTAAAGTCAATGTCTTCCTGTCGATATCGTTTGCATTCCGTTGTTGCAAATGGTAACGGATACGGGAGGTAATGTAACGGATATTTTCCTGTAATAAAGGAACATCCGTGAAAATAGCCTGATTGATGCGTTGTAATACGTAATCCGGGGTATCGGGATATCGGGTTGTTACCAGGAAGGTATCGTTGATCAACCCCGATCCTAACGGTTTTATTTCTGCCACCTCTCCCGAAATGGCAAAATGTGAAGTGATTGCTTTTAAATCTGTCATGAAAATGGTGATAAAATGATCTGCTAAAATAGTCAATTTTCCGAAGAATTGGAATTTTGATTTCTGAATTAAATTTTCTGAATTTTTTTTGTTTGTGTTTCTCGCGGAAAGGGGTAATTTTGTGAGGGAGATGTATAGCATAACTCCTCACTACGTTCGTCAGATACCACCGGTCAATGAAAGAAAAAGGCAGACGACCGACAGAAGCGATCGCGTTCCCGGACACGAATACCGAAGACGAACAAATACCGAAATAATCCTGCCGTTTTTTAGTGACAACGGTTATGGAAATCAAATCTGATCACTGTAACCGTTGTCACTGAAAAAGATAGGACCTGAAAGTTGAAAATTACTCCGTAATTGTTGAAAAGGATGTGGATTTTCAACTTCAAAAGCCTTGATAAAAGATAGTATACACTTGTTTCGTCGGAGTTTTAATACCTTCAGAGAAATGGGTGGCTGTAATGGTTTCTACATAACCGGACATGTTGAAAGTATAACTGAATTCTGTTCTGCTGCCTTTTTTGTCGCTGATCGAAGCCAACAGATTTTGGCTGCGTTTCCCTAGCAAACCGACCATCGACAGGTAGTCCTCCTGATAAAGTTGATTAAGGTCCAGGTTGGCTTTATTATTTTCTTCCGTGGTGTACGTGAAGGTTTCCAGAGTAGCATATTCAGCATCACTTGTGATTTTTTCCTGTGTTTCTACTCTGTTTTGATCCGACCATATATATTGGAACTGTTCCTGGTCGCTACCGATATTTTGTAAACGGAAATTTTTGTAACGATATACAATCGATATGGGCTCTTCATTACTCATCATGTCGAAGTAAGTTGCCTGATTTTCCCTGATATGGCCTTGTTCGTTCAGCATACATTCGCTGTAAAGTTTTTGAGTAACCTGATTGTTATTTTCATAAATATTCTGCTCATAAAATAAACGGTGATCTTCGGGCATATAATTTATATGAATATCCGACAGTATCGTTTCATTTTGAATTTCTTCACCTTCGATATTTTCTGTATAAATGCCTGTTTTTTCAATATACTGAATTTGGTCATCGTTGTAACCGAATCTGATTTCCAGCCAATTATTCCGGTTTTCTACTCCTTCTGTGATTTCTGTGATGGTAATGCGCTCCACCCAAGCTTCGAAGGGATCCGGTTCGTAAGATTCCGGGAAACTGCCGTCCTGCCGGACAGCTTCCTGATTGATTGTGATTGTTTCGGTTTGGCTTTGACAGTTTAGGTCGATTCGAACTGTCCGGGGATTTCCTGTCGTGTTTTCATCTAATAATATTTGCACGGTATGTTCCCCGGCTTCTTCTCCGGCAGAAGGGGTTACGGTAACCCAGGAGCGGGCTTCATCGTTTTGGATATAACTCTCCCACGAAGAGGTGGTGGTAAAAGTGATCTCGCAGGAGGGAGAGTCGGCATAAGCTGTCTGATTGAGTTGAGCAGGATCGGACAGGGTTATAAATTGATTGGAAGGATTGCCTCCGCCGCCTCCGTCGCCTTCGCCTTCATAATCGGTAATCACATTGGTATAACAGGCTGTCAGGCATACAGCAATAAACAACTGAATGAATAGTAATATCTTTTTCATGATTAAGCTGATTTAATATTAAAATCTGAAGGATAGGTAAACACGCATTCCGTTGAATTTGGATTTTCCGGGTGCCGGCTCCTGTTCGTCTTCTTCGGAATCACCGCTTCCGAAAGATTTAAATTTACAACTTCCCCATCTGGACTCCACTCCAAGGCCGATAACTCCGTAAGAGATACCGCCGCCGGTGACAAAATAAGAAGCATAGTTTCCCAGGAGGGTATCGTCGTCGTATAAAGCTGAAAAACTGGGGGCAAACCGGAAATAAGCGTTGACGTTTAGTTTCCCGACCGGGTTGACGGTAACAGAAGGACCTACTTGCATGCCGATTTCAGCTTGATGGAAATTACTGGTTTCTGGTTCTTCTTCCTCATCGTAATTGTCTTCCCAACGGTATTCGAGTTTGTAATTGGTGTAATTCAAATCGAACCAGGTGGCGTCGAGACCGAAACGGATCAAACCGGCTATCGGTTTTTTATGAAGATAAAAAGTCCTGCCGACGGTGAAAGCTGCTCCGAAATTACTTTTGAGCGTTTGATCCATACCGAAGTAAGAAGCCGGTTCGAATTCCTGCTTTACAAAACTCAGATTGCGGTACTTTTTACGTAAACGATTGTTATTTTCCTGTGCCGACACCATACTTGACCAGCATAGCAAAGCCAGCAGAATGAATGAAATTTTTTTCATAATGCAATGAATTTGAATTTTATAACTGATGTTCAAATCGTTTTATGACTACAGACTCCGATTGGCCGGTTGATTATAAAAAGAAAGTGTGGAGCCTTGCTTTATCTGACAGGAGGTTCTGACAAAACCCGAATACAAATAAACAATACCCCACACTTATCCGTATGTACTTTGACGATACATCAACAGACAAGTGATGAGTGTTTGTATTGATTATCCTTGTATTCTCGAAATTGTCAGATTTCCTGTCAAGGATAAAAGTGAAACACTTTCATCTTTAAAATGCTATCCTGTAAAGGACGCAACAAAGATATGAAATGTTTTCGATACTCACACTTAGGGGTATTGTTTTAGTTCAAGATTGAGTAAGAACAATCTTATTTTTCTCCTTTTTTTGTTAGAAATACAAACCTTTCCCGGAGACTGCTCCTTCCGAGCCTCCCAGAAATGATATTATTCCGACTTATAAGGTGATTTTTCGTGACAAATATAATTATTATTTCAGGATTGTCAAATGAATCGCCTGAAAGTTTATTCGGTTCATCCGGCTAAGCGATGGGTTGGTACGGATAAAGGGAGAGGGGGGGAAATCAGAGATCAGACTTAAAAGATGGATAAAATTCGTTATTTAATCGAAATAAATTCCGGTTTTGTCGAATATTTTTGTGGTTTTGTCAGGTCTTTTTTACTTTTATCCGAGTGAAAAGAAAAAATTGTGCGTATTATTCGATTTATAGGAGTTGCCTGTGTCATTGGACTATTTTTTTGGTGTATCGTAGCCATCGACGAGGTTGGGGAGCATCCGGATAAAATTTGGTTGCATCGTTGCAATTCGATGGAAAAATTATATGAACACAGTGAAAGGTATAGTAACTTTGAAGTAGATATCGTCTTTCGGCAGGATTCGGTATTCGGTGTGACATATGATATAGATACTAGTTTTAACCTGTCTATAGAACCTTATTTTGGCTATATTCAGCAAAATGGAGGTAAATTGTGGTTGGATATTAAAAATCTCGATCTGCAAAATGTTTCGGCTATGTTAACTCATTTGGCTGATCTGACTTCCCGGTATGACATCGACAAAGAAAGGTTGATCATTGAAAGTCGTAATTGGCAAGCTTTGCAGCGATTTACAGAGGAAGGATATTATACTTCTTTGTATATCGGTTGGGAAAATCCGTCTCGGTTGGAATCCGAAGAAATCGATTCTTACATGGATAAATTAAGGAAAGCGGTGGACCATAAAATAGTCCATGCTTTATCCTTTCCGGGTTGGTGGTATTCGACCATCAAGGAAAATTTGAACCGATCTATCGATTTGTTGACCTGGAAACATCGGACAACCCAATGGCAATTGCTGCTTACCCCTAAGGGGCATAAAATGCTGGACGATCCGGAACTGAAGGTTATTTTAGTGAAAGATAAGGGACAATATCATCGTTAACGATTATTCTCTGCCTGATCGGTTACTGTATTGCTCTGTCCATAAAAAAATTGTATTTTTGCTGGAAAGAGCTTGGGAGGAATATGCAGAAAAGGGAAAGTAAAGAATTTAAGGAATTTTTCGAACGTTTTTTTATTCCGGTATGTCACTTTATTAAACGATATACGGAAGAGGAGGAAGTGGCCGATATTGCGCAGGAGGTATTTGTAAAAGTGTATGAAAAATGGAATGAATTCGACTCTTTAGGGAATGCCAAGGCTTTTCTGTATATTGCAGCCCGGAATCTTTGTTTAGATTTTATCAAACATAAGAAAGCCGAAGCTAATTATCTGTCTGAGTACATGCATGGAGAAGAAGCGGACGATCCTGTATTCCTAAAAGAAGTTACCCGGCAAGAGACTTTCCGTATCCTGCATACGGCGATCGACAAGCTGCCTGCTCAGAGTAAGCAGATTATTATGCTGAGTATGGAAGGGCTCAGCAATGCCGAAGTAGGAGAAAAACTAGGTATCTCCGTGAATACCGTCAAAACATTGAAAAAGAATGCTTATGCCGTATTGCGGCAGGTTCTTTCGAAGGAATATCTGCTTTTATTATTTGTTATCTTACGTGATTATTCTGCTTAACCACACACCGATCGATCCGAAACAAAAATGAGGAGCTGAGTATTAATGGAAGTAGCAATAAAATATTAATTGCTTAGGAATTAACAAAAGTTAATGGTTCCGGCCGGAAAGTTTATAACTTTAATTTTTAATAAATTTTCTATCCTCATTCACCCGTTTAAGAAGAAATGTCGTCTTTTATATAAATGATGTCAAAAAAGGCGTCGGTGTAAAAGTGAAAATTTATGGATGATTTACAACATCGTTTACTGGTTTCTCAATGGATAGCCGAGGAATTTGCCGGAATTATCGATGAGGACCGCCGGGCGAAACTGGAGGCCTGGAGGAAAGAATCGGCCGGCAATGAACAGGAATATCAGGAGCTTTTGCAAGAATTCCGCTCAGGCGATATTCTGGAGCCTTATCCGGAAGAAGAAATCGGTCGGCAATGGAAAAAATTCAGTAAACGAAACCGGACTATTCATCCTGTTTTTAGATACTGGTATCGTTATGTGGCTTTGATCGTGTTATTATTGGGAGCTGCGGGAGTGTTGAAGTGGCAGTTGGATGAGACTCGTAAAACGAGTGAAAGGACTACTCAGACGATTAGTTTGGCTCAGGGAAGTCCTTTGTTGGTATTGGCCGATGGCAGAACAATGTTGTTGAACGATTCGGTGGGTTGGGGCCGGGAAGCTGATTTGCAACAGGTCCGGCTCGATGAGCAGGGCATTACTTATCAGCAATCGGATAGTCTGGAAAAGGAAGAAGTATTCAATACCCTGATTATCCCTAAAGGCGGAGAATTTCAGATTCAGCTGGCCGATGGGAGCCGGGTGTGGTTGAATTCGGAAACCGAGTTGCGTTATCCGGTCAATTTTACCGCTGAGAAACGCCGGGTATTTCTGAAAGGAGAAGCTTATTTCGAAGTGGCGAAGAATGCACAAATCCCTTTTGTGGTAACCACTTCCGCCGGTATAGACGTGAAAGTATTGGGAACGAAATTTAATGTGGCTTCTTACGAAAACGATGAGCAGGTTACGACAACGTTGGCGGAAGGGAGTGTCGAAGTGGGAGATGAGAAAGGTTCTGTGCGGCTGAAACCGGAAGAACAAGCTCTGTTTTGTAAAGGCGATCGGTCGCTTCGGGTACAAAAAGTAGATGTCGGTATGTATCTGGCTTGGAAAGACGGGAAATTTATATTCGAAGAACAGTCGTTGGAGCAAATTATGAAACAATTGCAGCGTTGGTATGAAATGTCTGTGTTTTATACCAATGAAGAAGTAAAACAATATACCTTCAGTGGTGATTTGAAAAAATATGATGATTTTGACAAAATTATCCGGATGCTCGAGGAAGTGTCCGGTATAAAAATCTCTATAAAAGAGAATTGTGTTGTGATAGGGACGAAATAAAGAACGGAAGGCATCCTACCTCCTTCCGTTCCCTGTGAACTTTCGTCCACATTATTAATTAAATATATACAAATCTATGAAAAAAAATCGAATGTATGCTCTTCGTCCCGGAGAGTATGTGTTAAAATTCCTAAAGATTATGCGACTTGGGATTTACTTGGTTTTACTGACAACATTTACAGTCAGTGCTAACGGCTTTTCTCAAAAAGTTAAGGTGACGCTCAATTTAGAGCAACGGTCGATACTGGAAATTATCAAAGAACTGCGGAAAGTTTCGGATTACCAGTTTTTGTACCGGGTGGATGAACTCAGGAAATGTGGGAAAAGAGACCTGAAGGTACAGGATGCAGGAGTCGAGGAAGTGATGAGACAATTGCTCGACGGTACTCATTTGACCTGGCGTTTGGACGATGATGTAATTCTGATTAAGACGGCACCGAAGACGGCGGCACCTGCAGTTCCCCAAAAAGTGAGAACGGTACAGGGAGTTGTGTCGGATACCAAAGGGGGAAAACTACCCGGGGTTACGGTGATATTGAAAGGAACTACGCTGGGAGGTGTGACGGATGCCGAAGGAAACTTTAAATTCGAAATTCCCGATCAGAAAGATATGATCCTGGTATTTTCGTTCGTCGGTATGAAAAAACAGGAAGTGAAGTATACCGGACAGGAAAATTTGCATATAGTCCTGGAAGACGATATTGCCGAAATGGAAGAGGTGGTGGTGAACGGTATTTTTACCCGTAAAAAGGAGAGTTTTACCGGATCGACGACTACTTTTACTTCGAAAGAACTCAAAATGGTCGGGAATCAGAGTGTATTACAGAGTTTAAAGACCCTCGATCCTTCATTTGCCATTATCGAAAACAATGAGTTCGGTTCCGACCCCAACCATTTGCCCAATATCGAGATTCGGGGTAAAAGTAGTATCGTAGGCTTAACCGATGAATATGAAACCGATCCGAATCAGCCTTTGTTTATTCTGGATGGATTCGAATCCGATTTGGAGACTATCAACGATTTGAGTATGGACCGGGTACAAAGTATCACCGTATTGAAAGATGCTGCAGCTACAGCCATTTATGGTTCGAAAGCAGCTAACGGTGTCGTGGTCGTCGAGACTAAATTACCTGCCATGGGATCGCTTCGGGTAAACTATAACGGTAATCTGCAGTTGACTTTTGCCGATCTGTCGGATTATAATCTGATGAATTCTTATGAGAAACTGACTTTCGAACGCCTGGCCGGTTGCTATCGTTTGATAGACGATGAGGGAAATATTTTAGACGAAGAACAGGATCAGATCTATAATGACCTGATGAAAGAAGTGGCTCGCGGAGTAGATACCTATTGGATGAACGAGCCTCTGCGTTTTGCTACTACGCATAAACATACGCTTTCGATTGAAGGGGGAGACGCTACTTTCCGGTATGGTGCCGGATTAAGCTATGGCAAGACCGAAGGGGTGATGAAAGGCTCTGACCGGGAAGTGATGAATGGAAATATCCGCTTGATCTACCGTAAGGGAAAATTATCTTTTACGAATAATCTGAATATCAATTATTCGAAAGCCGATCGGGAACCGGTTGCTTTTTCTGAATTTGCCAAGGCAAATCCTTATTTCCGGAAATACGATGAAAATGGTGAGTTAAAGAAAATATTGTTTCAAAACTATGCAGCAACTTACTATAATCCGCTGTATGATATGAACCAAACCAATTTCGAAGAAACCAAGACAACCGGTTTTACAAATAATTTTGAAGTAGACTGGAGAGTGATCGATGAGTTAAGGGTGCGGGGACGTTTCGGCTTGACCAAATCGAACGAACAGATGAAAAAATTCCGGTCTCCTTTCAATACAGAATTTAACAGTCAGGCAGATATTGCGAATAAAGGAAGTTATGAAGAGAGAAATACTCAAAACTTGAATTATGATGGTGATTTTAGTTTGACATATGGGAAATTATTTAATGAGAAACATATGGTAAATGTGGTCGGCGGAATGCGTCTGAGTCAGAATGGATCGAATAATAGTGCTTATAAAGTTCAGGGCTTTATCGATGATGAATTTTCCAACCCTGCTTTTGCATTAGGTTATCAGAAAGACGGTAACGCTACTTATCAGGATTCTAAAAAACGGGCAGTCAGTTATTACCTGAATTTCGGATATGCTTATGACGACCGTTATTTGCTGGATGTGAATTACCGTTCGGACGGTTCTTCCGTGTTCGGTTCGGACAGGCAGTTTACGAATACCTGGTCTGTGGGTTTGGGATGGAATATTCATAAAGAAGCTTTTTTCAGTGATATAGAGGGTATTAGTTTGTTGAAACTGCGGGCTTCTATCGGTAATCCCGGGAACCAGAATTTCGATGATTATATCTCTACCCGGATTTATACCTATAATACCGACAATATGAATATTTTCGGTTCGAGTGCAATCGTTTCGAATCTCGGAAACCGCAATTTGGAATGGCAGAAAACCTTGGACCGGAATATCGGTTTCGATATTATTTTCCTCGACAATCGTTTGAGGGTCAATTTCGATTATTTTAATAAAAGAACCGACCCGTTATTGGTACAGATAGGTACGGCTTCTTCGACCGGTGTAAAGACGCTTCCCCGCAATGTCGGAAAACAAATCACCGAGGGGATAACCCTGACGATGAATTATTCTATCATACGTAGAGAAGATATGTTTTGGTCCGTGAATATGAATTTGCGTCATCAGACATCGGAATATAAAGAGGTGAGCGAAGTATTGACGAAATATAATTTAGATAACCGGAACCGTAATCTGACCCGTTATTACGACGGTGGAAGTCCTTCCGATTTATGGGCGGTGAGATCTTGTGGTATCGATCCGGCAACCGGGCGTGAAATTTTCCTGGATAAGAACGGAGAACAGACTTTTGTGCATAATTACGATGATGAAGTCGTAGTCGGAAACAGTGATCCGAAAGTGGAGGGGGTGATCGGTACTTCTTTCTATTACAAAGGTTTTTCTGCTTCTATTAATTTACGCTATCGTTTGGGTGGGCAGATTTTTATGCAGACCCTTTATGATAAAGTAGAAAATCTTTCTTCTTCAAAGAAATGGGAAAATCTGGATAAGCGGGCATTGTACGATCGTTGGAAACAACCCGGTGATCAGGCTAAATTCAAATCTATCGCCAGCAGTGAAGTGACGCCGATATCTTCCCGTTTTGTCGAAGATAATAATGTGTTGTCGGGAGAATCGATTTCGTTGGGATACGAAAGTACAGCTCCCTGGTTAAAACATATCGGAGCTTCTTCGATGTCTGTCCGGGCTTATATGAACGATATTTTCCGGATTTCGACCGTAAAAAATGAACGTGGTCTGAGTTATCCTTTTGCCCGTTCGGTGTCCTTTTCATTAGGTGTGACGTTCTAAAATGTAATATTAACTGATTGAGATATGAAAACGAAAATAAAATATGGTTGGCTTTTATGCCTGTTGGTTTTCAGTGCCTGTAATTCCTGGATAGATATAACGCCCTCCGATCGTTTGAATGAAGATATGCTTTTCGAAGATAGACAGGGATTTGAAAAAGCGATTAACGGTGTATATGTGGGATTGGTCGATCGTTCACTTTATGGCCGGAATTTGAGTGCCGGGGTGATCGATTTGATGGCTCAGTATTATAAATACGGGAATGGGTCTGATTTTAATTCCATGCTCGGCGCTTATAAATATGAGGAGCAGAATGTCAAAGATGTATTTCAGGTTATCTGGGAAAAGGCTTATGCGCTGATATTGAATTGTAATATCATTATCGAAAAATGTGATGAACGGCAAGACGTTTTACCCGGTGTATATTACGGTTTGTATAAAGGTGAAGCGTTGGCTTTAAGGGCGATGCTCCATTTGGATATGTTGCGTCTGTTCGGACCTGTTTACGATGAAACTTCTAAAACGGCCGAATGTATCCCCTACGTAACCAATACCGATGCTCAGATTTCTCCTTTACTGTCTGCTGAAGTTGTTTTGGAGTCGGTGATCGGAGATTTGAAAACTGCTCTGAATTTACTGAAAGAGTCCGATCCGGTTTTGACGGATGGGGTACGGAACGAGGGAAACAGTATCGGAGATAATGCATTGAATTACCGTCAGTTCCGGTTGAATTATTATGCTGTAAAAGCTTTGTTGGTCCGGGCTTATGCCTGGGGACACGATAAAAGTAATGCGTTGGTTACTGCCGAAGAGATTCTGCGTGAAGTACAGGTGGAAGGGGCGGAGATATTCCCTTTTGTAACCCATGCGGCAGCTACCGATGTTTCTAAACCTGACCGGGTATTTTCTTCGGAAGTGATGTTTTCGTTATATGATTCCTACCGGGGTACAGAGATTCAGGATAAGTTGTTCCTGCCGACCCTGGACCAGATATATACTTTCACGGGTAAACGTTTGGAATTGGGGAAAGACTATTCTTTTTACGCTTCTGAAAACGATTATCGTCGTAATATTTGGGCAAGTTATAGCAATGCCGGAAAACTGATCGACTATCATCGGAAATATGAAGATATAACAACGAGTGGGGCTGAGTTATTGAATAAGATGGTTCCTTTGATCCGGTTGAGTGAGATTTATTTGTTGGCTGCTGAATATACCGATGACTTTGTAACCGCCAAAGGGTATTTGGATCGGATACGGAATAGCCGGAATTGTCCTAGCTCGGTGGCAACCGAGCCGACCTTGATGGAGGAGATTACAAAAGAATGCCGGCGGGAATTTTTAGGGGAAGGACAAATGTTTTTCTTCTATAAACGGAGGGCTGAGCAACAGCTTCCGAACGGAAGATTCGAGACAGATAACGATAAACAGTGGATCGATATGTCGATGAGTAATTATGTGATCCCACTTCCTGATAGTGAAACCGATATGAGATTGAACTAAAATAATGAATTATGAGAAAATTATTATATATCTGGATATTGCTTCCCTTATGTATCGCTTGTGAGCGGGATTTAATGTCGTACGAGGGAGAAGAAGCTATTTATTTTGCTGTACAGAGTGGTCATTCCTATGCCTCGGAAAAGGATTGGCCCTATATGCCTTACACGCTGGCTGAATTCGGTAAAGTTCAGGAAGATACTATGGTCGTTAATATCAAAGTGATGATTACCGGTCCTGAAAAAGATTATCCGCGTCCTTTCAGGGTCGTAGTCAATCCGGATAGTACGACTGCCCGGGAAGGAGTCGATTATAGGGCGCTTGTAGATGAATATACGGTAGAAGCGAATCGTTCCTATGCTTATATTCCGGTATTGTTTTACCGTCAGCCTGAAATGAAAAACGATACGGTAACCTTAGGACTGAAACTGGTCGCTAACGATCATTTTTCTTTGACTTTTAAGGAATTCGACAAAATGGAAGGTTTTACTAGCGGGAGTGTTGTGTTTGAACAATTCGACGCTACAATGCATAAAATCTTAGTAACGGATATTATGCCTAAGCCTTCACAGTGGTCGGATTGGGAATTCGGCACCTTTACTCCCGAAAAGTTGAACCGGATATGTCTGGAATTGGGCTATACCTATGCTGATTTTCAGAATCCCCAAAAAATAACTATGGTGGAACAAATGGTGATCTCAAGGAAATTCTCGGAGATATTGAATAAAGCTTATTACGATAAAAAACCAATTTTGGAAAACGATGGTCGGTTAATGTGGGTCAGTGGTTGTGTTTATGCGAACGGGGCATATCCCGAAACGAATGAATAGTAAGTTTGACCGTGATAAAAATGAATATGATGAAACAAATTTTATATATATTGCTGGGAATTATGCTTTTAAGTATAGTTTCCTGTTATGATGATGAAGGTAATTACGATTATCATGATATCAACGAGGTGACCTTTGGAGAGATCAATACCATGTACAATGTATTGTTGAATATTGATACGCTAAAAATTGATGTCGGAGATTTTGTAGAGATGAGTCAGGGAGACCTTACCGATACAGATCGTTTTGAATATTTGTGGGTGATTTTTTCTCCGTCTGATAGCCATGTGAAAGATACGATTTCTACGGATCGGGTACTCAGTTATCCGGTTACTTTGGCTCCCGGAACTTATAATTTGTATTTGAAAATCCGGGATAGAGTAACAGAGGTACAGTGGAAAAAGCAATTTACGGTGACTGTCGGGACTCCTTATTCCCGGGGAATTTTACTGATGGGAGAAGATGCAAATGGGAATGCAGATGCACAGATGATTTCTATGGCGGGTATAGATACACTGATTCTTAAGGATATTCTGAAAAACAGTGGATTACCTACTTTGCATGGTCCTGTTTCGTTCTTGCATACTGGTAAGCAAGGTGAAGATTACAGACAGATTTGGGTACTTACTGAATCGGGTTCTTATTATTTAGACCGGGAAACCTTACAGGGTTCCGAGTCCAATGTATTCGATAATTTTTTACTGGAGTCTTACAATGAACCTATGATTCCGGTTACAATCGTTCCGCAGCCGAGTGATATAGATGGAAAAGTTGAAAGTCAAAGAGCTGTTGTATGTAGTAACGGTAAGTTGTTTTACACCTCTTTATCTATCCTGGCATATGGTATGTATTCTTTTCCTTTGAACTGTTTGAAGACTGATATGACTAAATACATTCCTGCCAGTGAATATCTTTTTTATAGTATTCAATCTTTTAAAAAGTTTATTTGGTATTCCGGAGAGACCAATCGTTTTTATAAGACAGAGAGTTATTTATATCCTTATTCTGATACATTGGAACAGAAAAGTACGGATGTATTCCCTTGGGATCAAAAAGGTACAGGGCGTACATTGATATATGGGGAAAATACCTGGAATGAAGCGAAAGTGTGGGTATGCGACGGAAATTCATTCGCACTTATGGGGGATGGAACGAATGCGTATATCTACAAGTTTTATGTGAACAATATGGAGACTAAGAGTATGTATGAGATAACTTCTAATGTCGCTTCGGATATTTTGACGGCAGATTTCTATGCTTTCTCTTCGACCCGTTCGGTTTTGTTTTATGTAAAGAACAATGTTTTATATGCTTATAATTACGACAAGGGGAATGAACGGGTAGAAACCATCCCTTTGGAAACAACGGATCAGATTACGATGTTGAAATTCGATCTGACGATGGAACCGATGAAAGATGCCTTGTTTATCGCTACTTACAATACTGCCGAAGGAGGAACTTTACGGAAATATTATGTGGGCAATAATCCGGATAAGGTAGAGTTGAAAGCAGATCCGACGGCAGTTTGGAAAGGTTTGACCAAAGTGAAAAATATGAGTTGGAGGGCAGTTTTGTAAATGCGTCGGTGGGGGGCTTTTGAGGGCATGAATTAAAATTCTGCCGTGTCGTTTCCGGTACCGATGGTGTATTGGAGGTTGGGATTTGAGGTTTGTGGATCGATAAACTGTCGGATACCGGAAACATAGTATAATGGTATAGATGAAAAATAGTATGAAAAAAATATTCCTTTTTATTGCATTTTTATGGATAAGCTTGGTTAGCTTTGCACAGGATGGGGTGAATTTTGAACACCTGAGTTTTAGGGAAGCATTGGACAAGGCGAAGAGTGAGCAGAAGTACGTGTTTATGGATTGTTATACTTCCTGGTGTGGGCCTTGTAAGAATATGACTCAAAATGTGTTTCCGCAGAAAAAAGCCGGAGATTATTTCAATCCGAAGTTTATCTGTGTAAAGTATGATATGGAAAAAGGAGAGGGGCCTGAATTGGGGAAACGGTTTGAGGTACGGGCTTATCCGACTTTTTTGGTGTTGGATGCAGAAGGCCGGTTGCTTCATAAAGTAATCGGTTCGTATAGTGTGGACGAGATCATCGAACGTATAGAAGAGAGTTTCGATGAAGAGAAAGCTTATGGTTCTTTGAAAGCGAAGTATGAAAGCGGTAACCGGGAACAGGTATTTATGGTGAAGTACCTGAAAATGCTGATTCGGTATTATGATCCGGCGATGGAGGCCGTTGCTGCCGAGTTGATAAATACGCTGAGTGATAAAGAGAAGGTGGAAGAGGCCTATTGGTTTGTTTTCAGCAATCCGAAACTGACTCCGGAAGGTTCGGCTAATGAAGCCTGGCTGTTGAAAAATCACAAGCGTTTCAATAAAACGGTCGGTAAGGAAAAGGTGGAACAGGAATTGGATAAACGGTATACCGAAAAGCTTTTGAAAGTCCTTTCGCAGAAAGAAAAAATATGGACTGAAAAACAGCTTGCCGCTTTGGGACGTGAGATTGCAGCTTTGAAGCTGAACACGAACGAGGAATTGCAAGCCTATGTAACGGTGGCGAAAACGGCTTTGAAGAAGGGGGTGGAAGAGTTGATTTCGGTTTGCGAAACTGAATTTCCGAAATTCAGGACCAAAGAAATTCCTTATATTCAGTTTTGCGACCGGATTGTAGCCGAGGCTTCGCCGGCCGATAGGGCGAGATACATTGCTTTGGGAGAAAAACTATATGCTCAGGCGAAAGACGAACCGGCAAAAAACACCTTCAAATTTGTTTTGGAATATTTGAAACATCATAATAAACAAAACTGAAATAATTTTTGATAGATGAATAGAAACTTACTTACAATGGCGTTATTGATATGCGGATTATCGGTAAACGGTCAGAAGAAAATCGATTATGTGGATCCGTTGATCGGCACGAACGGCATGGGACATACTTTCCCGGGGGCCTGCGTACCTCATGGTTTGGTACAGCTCAGTCCGGATACCGATACGATTCCGCATAATATAAACGGAACCTATCAACCGCGGGTATACGAGTATTGTGCCGGCTATCAGCACCGGGATAGTTCTATTGTAGGGTTTAGTCATACGCACTTTAACGGAACCGGGCATTCGGATTTAGGCGATATCCTGATTATGCCGGTAACCGGAGATATTAAATTTAACCCGGGAACGGCTGAAAACCCCGATAGCGGATATCGTTCCCGTTTTTCACATGCCACAGAAAAAGCCTGGCCGGGTTATTATTCCGTGATGCTCGAGGATTATGGGGTGAAGGCAGAATTGACAGCCACCGAACGGGTAGGGATACATAGATATACTTTCCCGAAAGGAGACGGACATATCCTCCTCGATCTGAAACATGGTATTTATAATTACGACGGAAAAGTGCTTTGGGCCAATCTGAGGGTAGAAAACGATACTTTGCTGACCGGTTACCGGATTACAAATGGTTGGGCCCGGGTGAACTACACCTATTTTGCGATTACTTTCTCAAAACCGATCCGGGGTTACGGATATAAAGAGATGAAACCGATGCTGTATAACGGAATGTGGCGGAAATTCGATATCTACCGCAATTTTCCCGAAATCGGAGGACGGAATGTCGTGGCTTATTTTGATTTCGACTTGTCGGACGGAACGCCTTTGGAGGTGAAAGTTGCACTTTCACCGGTGAGTGCCAGCGGTGCATTGAATAATCTGCGGATCGAGACTGCGGGTAAAAATTTCGGGCAGTTGTGTGCGCAGGCCGGACAGAAATGGGAAGATGCGTTGAGTGTGATCGATGTAAAGGGGGATTATGATCAGGTTTGTAATATTTATTCTTCCATGTATCACACCATGATCAATCCATCGGTGTATATGGATCATGACGGTTCTTACCGGGGATTGGATCAGGAGATCCATCAGGCGGATCAGTTCACGAATTATACGGTATTTTCTGTTTGGGACACCTATCGGGCTCTGCACCCTTTGTTCAATTTGTTCTATCCGTCACGTAGTAAAGATATCGTGGCATCGTTTCTGGCTCATTATCGGCAGAGTGTACATGGTTTGCTTCCTATCTGGTCGCATATGGCCAATGAAAACTGGTGTATGATCGGATATCATGGGGCTTCGGTCATAGCCGATGCTTACGTGAAAGGTATTCCGATGGATGAAAAACTGGCCCTGGAAGCTGTCGTGAGTACTTCTACCGTTCCATACCTCGAAGGATTGAAAGAGTATATGGAATTGGGGTATGTGCCGATGGAAAAGAGCGGTAGTTCGGCATCGGTCACCCTGGAGTATGGTTATGACGATTGGGCGATCTATCATATGGCGAAGAAAATGGGCGACCGGGAAGTGGCCGATACTTACCTGAAGCGGGCCGGAGCCTATAAACATCTGGTGGACGAGCGTTTGGGTTTTATCCGGCCGAAGAATGCTGCCGGACAGATGAAGGAAAAATTCGATGTGCTGGATACTCATGGCCAAGGGTTTATCGAAGGTAATTCCTGGAATTACTCTTTTTATGTACCTCAGGATGTGAATGGCCTGAAGGCTTTTATGGGAGGAGACAAACGCTTTATCGAGCGGTTGGATTCTTTGTTTACCATGGAATTGCCGGCAAAATACTACGAAAATACCGAGGATATTACCAAAGAAGGTTTGATGGGTAATTATGTGCATGGTAACGAACCCAGCCAGCATATTCCTTATCTGTATATGTGGACTTCTCAACCTTGGAAAACCCAATACCGCCTGCGGGAAATTATGGATCGGATGTATCGCAATAATATCGACGGGTTGTGTGGTAACGATGATTGCGGGCAGATGTCCGCCTGGTATATTTTTACGGCTATGGGATTCTATCCCGTATGTCCCGGATCCGACCAGTATGTACTGGGAGCTCCTTATCTGAAGGAAATGACCGTACATTTGGAAAATGGGAAAGATCTGGTGATCAAAGCTCCGAAAGTCAGTGCTAAAAACCGTTATGTCAAATCGGTGAAACTGAATGGACGGGAATACGATAAAGCTTATCTGACTCATCAGGATATTTGTAACGGTGGAGAGCTCTTTTTTGAAATGAGCAGTACGCCGAATAAGAAAAGAGTGTTCACCGAAGAACAAAAGCCCTATTCGATGACGAAATAGAAACGGATAAAATGTTTTATATGAAAAAAGTATTGCAATTTATGGTTACCGTCGGCGGATTGTTGGCTTTTGCGACGGTGAGTGCACAGCAACAGCCTTTGATTTCTTATGTACGGCCGCTGGTGGGTACTTCGGGGTATGGAAATACCTATCCCGGGGCACAAATTCCTTTCGGAGGTATTCAGATCAGCCCGGATACGGATGCCGATTATTACGATGCGGCAGCCGGATATAAATACGATCATAAAACGCTGTTGGGTTTTAGCCTGACTCACCTAAGCGGAACCGGTATCCCCGATTTGGGCGATTTTTTGTTCATGCCCGGGACCGGAAAGATTCATTTCACACCGGGGACGCATGAAAATCCGGATACCGGTTATCGTTCCCGCTATAGCCATGAACAGGAATGGGCCAGTCCCGGCTATTATGGCGTAGACCTGCTGGATTATGGGGTAAAAGCAGAAATGACTTCAGGGATTAGAAGCGGAATCCTGCAGTTTACCTATCCCGAGTCGGACAGTTCTTTTATCCTGCTGGACATGAACCATACCTTGTGGCAGAGTTGTCCCTGGAGCAATCTTCGGGTGGAGAACGATTCGACCCTTGTCGGTTATAAATTGGTAAAAGGGTGGGGACCGGAACGGCATGTTTATTTTACGGCTGTATTTTCTAAACCTTTCCGGGATTTTGGAATTATGCAGGATACTATTCCGGTGAAATACAATACTAACCGTTTCCGGAGTAGTCTCGAAGCCTGGGGAAAAGACCTGCGTTTCTGGATGCGTTTCCCGACCCGCCAGGGAGAAATGGTTACGATGAAGACCGCTGTCTCGGCAGTGAGCAGTGATGGGGCGAAACTGAATATGCAGGAATTGGAAGGAAAAACTTTTGCAAGCCTGAAAGCTGAAGGCGAAAAACTGTGGGAAGGGCAGTTGTCGAAATTTAAGATCGAGGCTACGCCCGAACAGAGGGAGACTTTTTATACGTCGGTCTATCATGCTTTCCTGCATCCCTTTATCTTTCAGGATGCAGACGGGAAGTTTAGAGAGTTGGATAAAAATATCGGTCAGGCAGAGGGTTTTACCAATTATACCGTCTTTTCTTTGTGGGATACTTACCGGGCATTACATCCCTTATTCAATCTGGTGCAACGGGAAATTAATGCCGATATCGTCAACTCGATGCTGGCCCATTATGACAAGAGTGTCGAACATATGTTGCCGGTCTGGTCGTTTTATGGCAACGAAACCTGGTGTATGATCGGATATCATGCTGTATCGGTGATTGCCGATGCCATCATGAAAGATGTGAAGGGATTCGATTATGAACGGGCTTACGAGGCGATGAAGACTACGGCGACTAATCCCAACTATGATTGTCTGCCGGAATATACCGAGTTAGGTTGGGTCCCTTTCGATAAGGAGAAAGAATCGGTATCCAAGAGCCTCGAATATGCCTATGACGATTATTGTATTGCTCAGGTGGCTCAAAAGCTTGGAAAAACCGAAGATTATGAATTTTTCATGAAGCGGGCTTTATCTTATAAAAACCTGATCGATCCCGGGACGAAATATATGCGTGGCCGGGATAGTAAAGGCAACTGGCGCACTCCTTTCGCTCCGATCGCTTATCAAGGTCCGGGATCTGTCAATGGCTGGGGGGATATTACCGAAGGTTTCACCTTACAGTACACCTGGTATGTTCCTCATGATGTGCAGGGGTATATCAATGAAGCCGGAGAAGATTTGCTCCGGGAACGCCTCGATTCGATGTTCGTTACCCAGATGGCCGATAATATCCCCGGAGCACACGATATTCAGGGACGGGTAGGGGCTTACTGGCATGGTAATGAGCCTTGCCATCAGATCCTGTATTTCTATAATTACCTGAAACAACCCTGGAAATGCCAGGAGAAGGTGCGTTATATCATGGATACCTTTTATGGGAATAAGCCGGATGCACTCAGTGGAAATGACGATTGCGGACAGATGTCGGCCTGGTATATATTCAATACCATGGGATTCTATCCGACGGCTCCGTCCAGTAATGTGTATAACCTGGGGTCTCCCGGGCTTGCTGCGGTCGATATGAAGATGAGCAACGGTAAGCATCTTCGGATGACTACCGGGAATTGGTCGGCCAGAAATGTGTTTGTGAAAGAAGTATATCTGAATGGGAAGAAGTACGATAAGTCGTATATAACCTATAATGATATTAAGGATGGAGCGGATTTACACTTTGTGATGAGCAGCCGTCCGAATTATAAACGAGGTGTGGCCGAACGGGCGGTCCCTCCCTCTGTTTCAGAAAAACGATAAAAGGCAGAGGACGATGAAGATAGTATGGTTGCTTTGTCTGCTGTGCTTGGGAGGCAGTTTAAAGGCTCAGGTATTGTCGGATTCGGTCTCTTGCCGTTTATCGGGCAGAGTGGTCAGCGGAGAGGATGGGAAGCCTCTCCCTGGCGCTCATATTTTTTTAGGGATAAAGCGAATTTTGGTAGCTGTTACAGATTCGCTGGGAAAATTCGATGTCGGGAAATTACCGGCTGGCGAACAGTGGCTGAAAGTCTCTTTTGTCGGTTTCCGGCCGTTGGAACAAAAAGTTGTGTTGGAAGGACATACTGCTGTCGGGGACATTTCCCTGAAAGCACTTATTCTCGACGAAGTGGTGGTATCGGCACGGCCTCCGCTCACTGTGCAGAAAGGAGATACCTTACAGTTCAATGCGGCGGCTGTCCACTTGGCTGAAGATGCCGATCTGGAAAAACTGTTGAAGAAATTGCCGGGTTTCGAGATTGTAGACGGGAAAATTATGGCCCAGGGGCAGGAAGTGAAAAAAATCACCATCGATGGGATGGAATATGCGATCAATGATCCTGCTGCGGCTTTGAAGAATCTTCCGGCTAAACTCGTTGCCCGTATAAAAATGTACGATGATAAAAGTGAGGAGGCTAAATTCTCGGGTTATGACGATGGGAGTAAATCACGTACATTGAATATCGAAACCCGGAATCCCAACCAGATGAAGGTGTTCGGACGCGGCGAACTGGCTTATGGGCTGGAAAAGGTGAAAGATAAATCCTATTCTGCTTCTGTATCGTTGAATTTATTCGACCGGAAACGAAAGATTACTTTTAGCGGAAATGCCGGCCGGATGGCCTTGAACGACTTGCCGGATGCCCGTTACCGGGATGAAGGGAACAAAAATAAGAACCATGGACTTTGGGGTAATTATTCGTCACAGATCAATAAGAAACTGCAGGTGAGCGGAAATTACCGTTGGAACGCGAACGTAAATAATTCTGCTTCCCTTTCCCGTCAGGAATATTTGCCTACCGGGAATTATGAAAGCCGCGTGTACGATAATGAGAGTCATTCGAACTCGGATAATCAAAGTCATGGAGTTAATTTTAGTCTGGATTACAAGATCAATGACAAGAACCGGATCCGGTTCAATCCCGATTTTACTATTTCCCGGGGAAATCAGGAGAGTTTGTCCTGGAATAGCAGTATGGAAAACGGGGATACCTTAAATCGAACAGAAACGAAAGCCATCAATAAAAACGATAGTAAACGGGCAGGAGGTAATTTCTCGTGGATGCATGCTTTTAAAAAGACAGGACGTACCTTGACGTTTCAATTCAGTGGAGGGTATAATGAATCGAATTCCGGTGATTATCAGCATATACACGAGAAAATAACCGAGCGGGGAGATAGTTTGCGTTTTCAGAAAAACGATAATGAACGGATAAACTATTCAATGGGTACCGGATTGTCTTATTCCGAGCCTTTGACGAAGTTTGCGCGTATTAGCTTCAATTATCATTTCCTGACGAGTAAAGATCAGTCGGACCGGCATAGCCTGGCTTACCGGGATGCCGTATTCGAAGAGCTGATCGGGATAGATACGGCCTTAACGAATAAATCGATCAATAAACAAGTCAGTCAGAATTTCGGGGTAAATTATAATTATCATAAAGAGAAAGTTACGCTGAACGGGGGAGGTTCGTTGCGTCTGATGCAGATGGAAAACCGGAACAGGTTTATCGGGAAACCCGATTCTTTGGTCGGATCCAACTATCTCGATATTTCACCCCGGGCAGAGCTATCCTACCGGATGAGTGAAAAACGGAATGTCAGTGTCAACTACAATGGAAATACTTCTTCTCCGTCGGCCGTGCAATTGCAGGATGTATTGAATGTCAGCAATCCCTTACAAGTATCTAAGGGAAATCCTGGATTGAAAAAGTCTTATTCGCATCATCTTTCGATGAGGTATACCAGTTCGGAACCGATGAATTCCCGGTTTTTCTGGGCTAATTTCGATGTACAGCAGACGATCAATCAGATCTCTTCCAATGTAAAATTTATCGGTAAAGACACCTTGATCGATGGATATTTGGTGTCGAAGGGAGGTTCGTTGACCATGCCGGTGAATTTGAATGGGATGTGGAGTATGAATGTACATACCAATTATTCGATGCCGGTGAAAAAAATCCATTTGGATTTCGGGGGAGATTACAGTTATTCGCATCAACCCTCGATTTACGATGATCAGCAGAATGTCACTCAGATGCATCGGGGACAAATCAGTATCGGCGTCAATACCGACTTATCGGAGAATTTCGACTTTTATTGCCGGCATGCTACAAGCTATTCCCATTCCCGGAATTCATCCACCGGTAAAGCTCAGAATCTCGAAGAGACGGTAATGGCCAATTGCAGGTGGCTTTTCTGGAAAGGTTTTTTTGTGGGAGGAGACTATTTTTATACTTATTATTGGAACAAAACAGGGACAGTGACCATCCAGTCGAATAATCGTCTGAACCTTGAATTGGGTAAGAAATTCGGTAAAAAGAAACAGGCCGAATTGGTATTCCGGGCCAACGATATCTTCCGTGACCGGAGCCAGGTGCACTATTCCGTAACCGATTTGTACACCCGGATGGATAGTTCGACCAGTACGCAGGATTATTATATGCTTTCCTTCTCTTACCGTTTTAACCGGATGGGGGATTAGTAATCAATATATGATATTCGTTTTTTTCTGTCTGCCCTTCCTGGATACCATGGCCAGGATAGAAGTAATCATATAATTTTCGGTAAAAGTAACAATTTCCCCAAGTCTATGAAAAACAAAAGTTAAACGTAGACGTGGCCCCATCGACAATAAAGTCGATCGGTGTTTGAGGGCATCCGGACAGAGGTTCCGGGTAATGCTACTAAGTTTTGGTATAGATAAATGTTTCTTGTTCAAAGAAAAAGTATACTTTTGTCTGTGAGGGTCAAAAATTCGTGGTGTTATGAAGCAAAATGCTTTGTTAGCGAAATCCATAAAGGAGGGGGATGAAGCGGCATTCGAACTTTTCTTTCGGGCAGAATATAATAATGTCGTAACCTTTCTAAATCGGTATCTGAGGAATAGTTTGCTTGCGCAAGATGTTGCTCAGGAATCTTTTATTGCATTGTGGCAAAAAAGAGAACAGATAGATGCTGCAGGGAATATACGGGCATATATTTTTACCATTGCCAGAAACAGGGCTTTAAATGAAATGGCATTGAAAATTAATCAAACCCGGACTGAATGGGAGAAGAACGAGTTGGCAATTGCAATTGAAGCAATGAATGATCCGGATTTGGTGCAGGATATTCAAGCTTTGGAATTAAAGGAGTTGATCAGAAAAGTGTACCTCGAATTACCTGAAAAAGTAGCTGAAAGTTTTATATTAAGCCGGGAATGTGGTTTGAGTTATGAGGAAATTGCTCAAAAAAAAGGAATTACCAAAAAAATAGTGGAATATCGCATTAGAATAGCTTTACAAGTGTTTAAAAAGAGATTGAAAGATTATATGTATTTTTTTCTATTTTGGTAAAATAACTCTATTTTTTCAGGGGAAAAAGCTTGGGGGAATGTATATCATGTAGCTTATTAAAATAAATGGAAAATAATAAACGGGCTGATGACAGATAACAGATTAAAATAGCTGTCTGAAAAGTTTAAAGGTTTATAAATGATGGATAGGAAATTATTGGAAAAATATATCGATGGAATAGCTTCCGGGACAGAAAGAAAGGAAGTTGTAGAATGGATTGTAGAAAGCGAAGAGAATAAACGGGAGTATATCCGGTTAAAGACCCGGGCTGCATTGAAAAATCTTCCATATACTTTGTCTATGGACTCGACCTATGAGGAACGGGTGGCACCAAGGGGAAATAAGCGTAAAGTCACTGTGTGGGGAGTGATTACCAGGGTAGCTGCTATACTTTTCTTTCCTTTGGTATTATATAATGTATTGCAGTTGTTGAACCAAGATACTGAATACGAAAAGATAATTGCAACTATGCCTGATACCGGGTTGTTTACTCAACAAGAAGCTTTAGTCGAATATAAGGTGAATACTGGCGTTAAAGGTTTTGTTACTCTGCCTGACGGAAGTGAAGTGTGGCTGAACAGTGATTCCCGGGTTAGTTTTCCTGCACAGTTCGATACTTTGAATCGGAAGATCCGTTTGGAAGGAGAAGCTTATTTTAAAGTCAAGTCGAATCCCCGGTGGCCGATGTATATTACTTGTAAAAATAATGTGGTAGTGCAGGTTGTCGGAACAGAATTCAATCTGACTACTTATGCTAACGATGATAATATAAAACTCCTTTTGGTATCCGGCAAGTTGGATATCCTCGATCCGAACAACAAGCGGGTGATCAAAGTCCAACAGAATGAAGAAGTCACCATTTATGACTTATCCGAAGCTATCCCGGAAAAAGGGTGTCCGGTCATATATAACAGTATTGCCTGGAAAGAGGGTTTGCTGATTTTTGATAATACCCTCATGTCTGAGGTCGTTAAAAGATTGGAAAGATGGTATGGGGTGCAGATAGAGGTTGAAAATAAAGAATTATTGGCTTATCGTTTTACAGCGACTTTTAAATCGGAATCTTTGGACCGGGTTTTGAATGTATTGAAAATATCGTCCGATATTGATTATCAAATCAATGATACGCTTGTTAGATTAAAATTGTAAAATATTTCATTTTTTTTCAGGGGAGGGGACTGGATGGACTGTATAGTGAATGTAATTTAAAATGTATTTATTATGAACAGAATCCCTCTCAGACAGTTGACTGGACTGTTAGTCGGTTTTATACTACTTTGTTGTATGGGTGATTTACAGGCTATACCCAGAGGAAAAATGTTTTCAGGAAGTGAGCAACGAGTGTTGCAGGTTGAACTTCATATGAAAGATCAACCCTTGAAATCGGTTTTTAATGAGATACAACGGCAAACCGATTATACCTTCGTTTACAATAATTCGTTGGTGGATGTAAACAGAAAAGTTTCTATCGATGTAAAAGCCGATTTGAAAGAAGTTCTACATCAGCTCTTGTCCGGACTGAAATTGAGTTTTCAGATCATAGGCGAGCAGATTATTATTTCTCCGTCTTCGTTTAAAACCAAATCACCACAAGAAGAAGAGAAAAATTGGGTAAGAGGAGTCGTATATAGTGAGTCTGACGGTTCACCTTTACCCGGTGTGGTGATTCGGTCGAAAACTACTCCGGCAGCAGTCACCACTGATGTCGATGGACGTTTTGAAATCGAGGAAGCAGTAGGGGGAATACTGGTATTTTCTTTTTTGGGGATGGAGACCCTGGAAGTACAAATTGACGATGAATCGGAGTTAGTTATACGTTTGAAAGAAGAACTTACAGAATTGGACGAGGTGATCGTTACCGGGTATCAGACTATTTCGCGGGAAAGAGCTGCTGGTTCGTTTACTGTTATCAATCAAAAAGATATCCAGCATAAACTGCAAACCGGCATTATGAATCGTTTGGAGGGAATGGTTGCCGGACTGACTTCCTATAAAGGAAAACTTCAGATTCGAGGAACTTCTACGATTTCAGGAAATGAAACTCCATTATATGTAGTAGACGGTGTTCCGTATGAAGGTAGTCTTGAAGCGATAAATCCTTCTGATATTGTGAATGTTACCTTGTTGAAAGATGCTAGCGCCGCTTCAATTTATGGGGCGAGGTCTGCCAATGGAGTTATTGTTATCACCACTCGTAGTGGAGCGGATGCTCCTACCCGTGTGTCTTATAACGGTTCGATAAAACTGACTCCGCTGCCGGATACAGATTATTATAACCTGATGAGTAGTTCGGAGTTTGTCGATTTTCAGCAAGAACTTTTTAATCTGAATCCGGGGACCCGTCCTGCCGGATATTACGTAAACGAAGTCAGGGATCTTTTGTTTGATCGAAAGGAAAACCTGATTAGCGAAGAAGAATTGGAAAAACAGTTGAATGTATACAGGGAGAGAGATCGTCGCCAACAGGTGATAGATGAGTTTTTGCGGGTACCTGCCATTGTCCATCAGCATAATTTATCGGTGTATGGTGGAGTGAAAAAATATAATTATGCTCTTTCTTTCAATTATATGAAAAATCTGCCTTATGAGAAAGCACAAAGTGATGAAAGGATCGGTTTTAACCTGAAAAATACGTTTCATTTTTTTGATTGGTTGAAAGCGGATTTGGGGGTATTGGGTAGTTTAAAACGGGCCGATTACGATAACGGATTTTCCGGAATGAGTGTGCTGACAGGAAGTAGCAAGGCGTCTTATCTCTTATTGAAAGACGAGGAGGGAAACCAACTACCTTGGTATCAGGCTAAATCTCAGGGAGAATTGGATCGGTTGAATGGGTTAGGCTTATTGGACGAAAGCTATTATCCTTTGGAAGAATTGCATAAGCAAAGATATGAATCAAAAGATTCTTATTTAAATTTGAATTTGAACTTGAATTTGAAAATCATCGAAGGGCTGACTTTAGATTTGAGATATCAGCAGGATTTTGGTTTTGTTTATACCAAAAATCTGTATGATAAAGATTCGTGGTTTGTCAGAAATATGGTGAATAATGCTACGCAGATCATCGATAACGAAATTGTTCAGAATATTCCTGTGGGTGGACAGATTATAGAAAATAGGGGTGATCGGGATTCCTATACTTTAAGAGGACAGTTGAATTTTAATAAGGTGTATAAGGATAAGCATAGTATATCCGTAATTGCCGGTGCAGAAAGAAGGGCGGTGAAGAATTCGTCGACAAAAACCTATAAAGTCGGATATGATGACCATAGTCTTTCGTATAAAGTGTTGGATGAAAAATTATTGGGAAAGACCCTGACCGGTACAGAAGCTTTAGGTGGGCAATTTACTTATAACTCACAGGGGCAGGGCTTTCATTTTGTAGAAAATAGGTATGTCTCTTTTTATGGGAATGCTTCCTATACTTTTGACGATAAGTTATCACTTACGGCCAGTATGCGCATCGATCAGTCGAACTTGTTCGGAACCGATCCCAAATATCAATATCGTCCGTTATGGTCTGTGGGGGCACAATATCGGTTGTTAGGCCCTGAGCAGGTGTCTTGGATCGATAGACTTGCGTTCAGGGCTACTTATGGAATAAACGGAAATGTGGCCAAAATGAGCGGGCCTTTTTTGACGGTGTCGGACGGTGGGGTAAACGGATGGATTAACGACTATTCATCCTATGTCACTTATCCGCCTAATTCCGGTTTAAGGTGGGAGAAAACAGCTGTAGTCAATATTGGTGTCGACTTTGATTTGTTGCAATCCAGACTAGGAGGGAGTATAGAATTTTATAATAAAAATACAACGGACTTGTTGTATAATAAGACAGGAGATCCTACATATGGATGGAATTCACTGATGGTGAATTATGGAGATATGTATAACCGGGGGGTAGAAATTCATTTGAATACGGTTAATATTGCCGTTAAAGATTTTGTCTGGAAGTCTATGTTGAATTTTAGTTATAATAAAAATAAACTTACCCGTATTGAAAATACCAGAAATGATGCCATTTATTATGTAAATGGTGGCCAGATTCGGGAAGGCCGGCCGATGAATAGTTTGTATAGTGTCAGATGGGCAGGATTGGATGAGCAGGGCCAGCCTCAGGCTTATGATAAGGACGGGAATATAGTAAAATCTTTTGCTGACCTGAAAACAGAGGATCTGGTATATTCGGGAGTTACAACGCCTCCCTATGCCGCTTCTTTATCGAATAGCTTACAGTATAAAGGGATTTCCTTGTCGTTATTGTTCACTTATTATGGTGGGCATGTCATGCGGGGTGTATTCGGCCAGTATTTAGTCGGAACCGGTTATTCAACTAATATGGACAAACTGTCTGCCAATTTCTGGAGAAAACCGGGAGATGAAAATAACCCGGAAACGACTCCTGCTTTTAAACAATCGGCTAATGCAAATATTCAGAATTTATGGAAAGCTGCTGATAAACATATTCAAAAAGCGGACTATATCAAATTGAATGAAATCATTCTGGCGTATCAGTTGCCGGCGAAATGGATTAAAAATACTTTCATTAAAGAGATGAATATGACTTTTCAGGTGCAAAATGTCTGGAAATGGGTTGCTAATGATCAGGGATTGGATCCTGAAGCCTGGACAGGTATTACTTTGTCGCCCTCGAGAGGGGAAAAAGAGCCTGTTAACTATACTTTCGGATTGGCACTTCATTTTTAATTTTTAAAATCTATGATGATGAACACTATAAAATTAATGATGTTTTTACTTTTGGTGGGGATATCCGTTTCATGTGACCGTTTTTTGGATATCAAACCGAAAGGGATTCAGATTCCCGAATACTATGATGATTATCTCCGTTTATTGAATCATAAAGATATGATGTATGCAGATGCTGGATTTGTATCTTATATAACAGACGATATTTTACTAGGAGATAATTCGGTGCCCTTTGGACAGTTTGAACAGGCTCAGGAAGCTTCACAGAATTTGTATGCTTTTGCCCATGGCCCGATTTTCAGTGGCGGAGCTTCCGATGCTTTTTATGAGAAAGCATATAAAAGGATCTATACTTTCAATGTGGTGATCAATAATGTGGGTACCTGTCAGGATGCTACCGAAAAAGAGAAGCAGGCTTTGATTGCTGAGGCGAAGGTATGCAGGGCGTTCGAATATTTATCTTTGGTGAATGTATATGCTAAACATTATGATTCGGTTACGGCAAATAGTGATTTGGGAGTACCGGTTATACTATCTGAAGATATTAATAAAGTATATAAAAGAAATAGTGTACAAGCTGTATACGATCAGATTTTTAAGGATTTGAAGGAGGCTTTACCTTATATTCCCGATGAGGCTGCGACTCCTTTCAGGGCTTCTAAACAATTCTTGTATGCGTTTACTGCGAAACTATACCTTTATATGGGAAAATACGGCGATGCTTTGACCGCTGCTTTGAAGGTAGATCAAGATCAGCTGCAATTGATAGATCTGACAGCGTATAGTATCAATCCGAAAGCGAATGGGATGGGACGGATATGGAATGAAGAGACCGGAGAAGTTTATCCTTTACCGGAAGATAATCCCGAAGCTATTTATGCCCGGTATGGAACGGATTTTCTTTCTTTGTCACGGAATGTGTATGCCAGTGAAGATTTGAAAGCATTGTATCGGCGTGATTTGCCGGCAGGTGCTGTAGATCAGCGCAGAGTACTCAACTATGCCGATGATACCTTTAAATTGTATAATAATACATATCAGTTTCCGGGTAAGAGTATGTGGGTCGCTTATACTCAGCCAAACCTGGGTATGAATAGTACAGAATTTTTTCTGATTCTGGCAGAATGTTATGCCAGATCGGACGAAATGGAACAATGCCTGACGATACTGGATCGCATCCGGGATAAAAGAATAGTTGGAAATGTGCCTTTACCCAGAACTACTGTTCAGGAAGCGTTGAGATTGACTTTGGACGAACGCAGACGGGAGTTTGCCCTTCAGGGAGGCTCCCTAAGACTGGTAGATTTGAAAAGATTAAACCGGGAAGAACCGTTTAAGAAAGATATTTTGCATACCGTCGGGGAATACAGATATTCTTTACCGGCAAATGATGAACGTTATGTTTTACCTCTGCCACCGGCTGTTATCTCTGCTAATCCATCTATTCCTGTGTATCCCAGATAATCGGATTACGGGTAATGACTTTTGAAGTTTAATGGAGTTAATAGGTAAATAATATATGGTTATATTTTGGGTATTATGGATGATCTGTTCGGCTTCTGCTTTGTCCGGACAGGAAAAAAAAGCGCTCGATGAACGGGCGTATGAAGAGTGGTTATACTTGCAGTCGGAGTGTATTTCTCCTGATGGACGATGGGTAGCCTATGAACAGAGAAATAAGATGGGATGTAGGAGAATCGTGATACATGGGGAGTCTGCAACGGATACGATCGTCAGGGGCAGAAATCTGAAATTTAGCCCTGACTCCAAATTTGCCTGTTATGAGTTGTACGATAAGGACAATAAGTCATCGAAACTCAATTATTGGATGAATTTGGAGACAAAAGACACTGCTTTTATTCCGGAGGTGACTTCTGCCTATTTCATTCCGGGAAGAGAGGCCATGTTACATCTGACCAGAAAGGTGACTGATACCACGGTCTTGAATACAGGGATTAAATATCCGCTTACTGACCTGACCTTATTTTCTCTGTCTGCCGGTGATTCTGTTCGGTTTACAAATGTTGTTTCTTACAAATATGCCGGAGATGGAGCTTATCTTCTATTGAGTCAGAAAAAGGATTCCAGTTTATTTGTTTCTGTGTATGATTTAAATAATAAACAACTGAGACGATTGGATCCGGTATATGATGGCAATTTTGACTTTACTGCTGCTTGTTTTAATCCTAAATTGGATAAACTGGCGGTTTTAAAACGGACCATTTCAAAGAAAGATACGATAAAGTCGGTCGTTATCTTCGAACTTCCGAAGTTTAAGCCTTGTGACTCGATTATTCCGGGTTCAGCTCTTTTACCGGAAAGTTTCGGAAGCTTGACTGAAGGGGCTTTGCAATTTTCCGAATCAGGGGATCGGTTATATTTTAAAATCAAAAATTCTGTAAGTGACGTCGGGGATACTACCAGGCAGAAAGTGAAATCGGATTTGTCGATGTGGAAATGGGATGCTCCATATATTCCTACGATGAACCGTCTGCATCCGGATCAGATTCGGAAATCGAAGTTTTGTCAGTATGACCTGAAGAAGAAACGGGTCGTTGTGTTGTCTGATGAGGATATGCCTTATTTTCAGTTTCCTCAGGGAGAAGTTGAAGATCTGACGCTCGGTTTTAATAATCTGAACTACCTAAGAGAAGAGGTATACAAACCGGCCTCTCAGTATGATTCTTATCTGGTGGATATAAAGACAGGAAACAAACAACTTATTCTTCGGAAAAGCTTTTATCTGCCGACCATATCGGTAGATAAAAAATATGTCGTGTGGTTTGAAATTGCGGACAGCTGTTGGTATAGTATGGATACCAAGACTTTGACGAAAAAAAATCTGACGGCAGAAATAGACGATATCTTTTATAATGATGAACAGGATATCCCTATGCATGTGACAAATTTCGGACTTGCTGGCTGGACCGATAAGGGGCATACGGTATTGATCCATAGTAAAACGGATCTGTGGGCGATCGATGCTGCCGGGCATGATGCTCCCTGTTGCCTGACTAAGGGAATGGGACGGAAAGCCGGTATCCGGTTCCGCTATATAAAGCGAAAAGATGATGAAAGGTATATAGATTTGAAGGCCAATTTATATCTGGAAGCTTTTCAGCATAGAACCAAAAAATCGGGTTATTATGTGTTGACCCCTACCGGGGATTGTATGCAGTTGGTGTTTAGTGACCATCTGTATAAAAATTTGAAGTTTTCGGAAGATCGGTCACATTGCATCTGGAGAAGACAAAGTTTTACCGAGTATCCTGAGGTATATAAATCCGACAGTCTCTTCACAGAGATTGAAAAACTATCGGTGTCTGATAGTATACAGCAATCCTATCTTTGGGGTACTTCGGAATTAGTGGAATGGGAAAGTTTCGCTAAAGATTCCCTGCAAGGAATTTTGTGTAAACCGGAGAATTTTGATCCTTCCCAGAAGTATCCGATGTTAGTCTATTTTTATGAGAAACGGAGTGATAATCTAAATCGGTATAATATTCCTTCACCGATAGCAACTGTCATTAACTGGTCCTATTGTGTGAGTAACGGATATCTGGTTTTTATCCCGGATGTAGTATTTCGGAAAGGTGAACCGGGGGCCAGTTCGTATGATGCTGTCGTTAGCGGCGTAAAGAGTTTGATTGATCGGTATGATTTTATCGACAAAGACCGGATAGCCTTGAATGGACATAGTTGGGGAGGCTATCAGATTGCTTTTTTGGTAACCAGGACAAATATGTTTAAAGCAGCTGTCTCTGGTGCGCCGGTGGTGAATATGACGAGTGCCTATGGGGGAATCCGTTGGGAATCCGGGAAAAGTCGGATGTTTCAATATGAACAAACTCAGAGCCGGATTGGAGGAACTTTATGGGATAAGCCGGCAGAGTTTATCCGGAATTCTCCCCTGTTTTTTCTTCCTCAGGTACAGACTCCTGTTTTGATTATGCACAATGATAAGGATGGTTCTGTCATGTGGGAACAAGGTATAGAATTCTTCATGGCTCTCCGGCGTTTGGATAAACCTGTCTGGTTGTTCAACTACAAAGGTGAAGGACATCACTTGAAAAAATGGGAAAACCGCCTGGATTACAGTCGCCGGGTGATGGAATTTTATGATTATTACCTGAAAGACGGGAAAAAACCGGAATGGATGAAATCCTGAATGAGTAGTTTATAAGTTGGAATAATCCTCGTAAGTTACGTTTTTATATGAACTCACGGGGATTATTTTATAGTATTTATATACATCTTTACAGCAGATTTAAAAATGTAGGTTTAATTTTTTTCTTTCTATTCCGATTCCGGGTTTTATGCCGGAGGACCGGTTCGCCTGGACCGGTTCGTTAAGGCTTTCGTTGATTTCATCGGTTCTTCTCCTGCTCGGAAAAACAAAATCTTTTGTTTTTCTCTCGCTTATTCGAAGAACTCACTGACCGGCGGAACTCCTCACTCCGTTCGTCAGACACCACCGGTCGGGCGTT